>Ga0183101_1001281_pt2 | contig 14043 bp, 10 predicted proteins | sample Biomet3_FD_127790 | JGI IMG/M metagenome (GOLD analysis project Ga0183101, IMG submission 127790) | Microbial communities from bioreactor (seeded with sewage sludge) at LBNL, California, USA - Biofuel metagenome 3 | ecosystem: Engineered > Bioreactor > Anaerobic > Unclassified ... | reverse complement strand
TGGCAATGGAATGACGGCAGATAAAGTACGTGACATTCAACAGATCGCATTAGATACAGTATCCTTAGAAAAGCCTACTGGGGATGATGACAGCAGCAGCTTAGGAGACCGCATTCAAGATGAGAATGCCGTTAATCCAATGGACTTTGCCAATGACACAGTCATTAAGGAACAAGTCGATAAGATGTTAAAGGAACTTCCACCAAGGGAAGAACATATCGTTCGTATGCGCTTTGGTTTAGATGGCACAAATCAGCCAAAGACATTGGAAGAAGTTGGCAAGACATGCAATGTCACCAGAGAGCGGATCCGTCAGATTGAATCCAAGGCACTGCGGAGACTGCATCACTGCATTAATACGAAGCAGGATTATAAAGATCTGAAGAAGGATTAACGAAAAAGTAAGCGATGTGGAAACACATGGACTTACTTTTTATTATATTGAAGAAGAGTGATAGAATAGTACCTGTTGAATATGTATGGGGATTCAGATTTTAAATGATTCTAGGTTCATTTAAGTGTTTAGGGGGAAAATTGAATGAATAAAATTACAAAACTATTCTTTACTGTGATAATTGCATTGAGTGTAATCAGTACTACAAAATTGACCACAATTAATGTTCAGGCGGCAGACGCGATTACAATGTATCGATTATATAATCCGTACAGTGGTGAGCATTTTTATACAGCATCCGTAAATGAAAGAGATAGTTTAACACCGATTGGCTGGGTATATGAAGGGATTGGCTGGGTAGCCCCGTCCACATCGAATTCACCGGTGTATCGATTATATAATCCTTATTCAGGAGATCATCATTACACCTTGAGCGCAGGTGAGAGAGATTCGCTGGTGACAATTGGCTGGAGATTCGAAGGAGTTGGCTGGTATTCTGACGACAACAAAACTGTACCGGTATATCGTCAGTTTAATCCAAATGAACAGATAGGTACACATAACTATACGACCGATAAAGCAGAAAATGATTGGCTGGTGTCCTTGGGCTGGCATGCAGAAGATGTTGGCTGGTATGCTGTTGCAAAATCAGATACTCCTAACATACCTAAAACAGATGTTAAGGTAACACCAGTAACACCACCGGCTTATAATCAGCTGGATCCAGCATGGTCTGGACGAATGTATGGTGGATATCAGCTTGGCATGACAGGCTGCGGTGTAACAACGATGGCAATGATTATTTCGGCACGTACTGGTAGTAGTGTATTGCCTCCAGATGTAGCAGATTATTTAAATAGTATTGGTCTATTTGACAGCCCCGGGGTTTTGGGGACAAACGGTGCGTCTTTTGTTAAAGCTGGTGAGCATTATGGGTTATCAAATGAAAAGATAGGAAGTTATGATACCTTTGTGGATGCCCTGAATCGTGGAAAACTAATTGCAATGCAGGTTGTTGGCTATAAATTTGCAAATCCCGGGAATTCTCATGCAATTGTTGTTTACGGAAACGTAAATGGTGTAGTAAATGTAATTGACCCAGATCAAGGAATCTGTACTGGTCAATTTGATGCGGCCTTCATTTGGGACCATCGTTCTGATGTGGCAGGAGATCTTGATCAGGGTGTACCTGGATTTGCGTTCTAATACTAGGAGGAGCAGGAAATATTCCTGTTCCTTTTCTATTTGATAGGCATAAAGCCCTGTAATATGATAAAGTTGTCAGGCAGGAAATAGGAGTAAAGATTATGGACGCAATGAGAGAGAAATTAGTGGCATTAGAGAACCGCTATAACGAGATCAGCGAAGAGCTGGTAAAAGAAGATATCGTGTCGGATCCAAGAAAGCTGACGAAGCTGAGCAAGGAACAGGCACATTTACAAGGTTCTGTGGATGCATGGCATGAATTGAAAACATTAGATGATAATATTGCCCAGGCTGAAGCGATGTTAAAAGAAGAGGATGCCGAATTAAAAGAAATGGCACAGATGGAATTGGATGAATGCATGCCAAAGCGGGAAGAACTTTTAGCACACATTCAGAAGTTATTGATTCCAAGTGATCCAGAAGATGATCATGATGCCATTATGGAAATCCGCGGCGGTGCTGGCGGCGATGAAGGCAACATCTTTGCGGGGGACTTATACCGCATGTATACAAGATATGCGGAAAGCAGAGGATGGAAAGTACAGATCATGGAAGCTTCTCCTTCCGAAGCAGGCGGTTTCTCTCAGATTGTTTTCTCCATCAAGGGAGACGATGTCTATAAAGCATTGAAGTGGGAGTCAGGTGTCCATCGGGTACAGCGTGTACCAAAGACGGAGACTCAGGGCAGAATCCATACATCAACGGCAACGGTATTATGTCAGCCGGAAATTGAAGATGATGACTATGAATTGAACATGGCAGATCTGACCTTTGAGACACACCGTGCCTCTGGTGCCGGTGGCCAGCATATTAATAAGACCGATTCTGCGGTACGTATTGTCCATGTCCCTACTGGCATCACTGTGAACTGTCAGGAAGGCCGTTCCCAGATTGAAAACCGTGAGACGGCACTGCGTATTATCCGTTCCCGTGTCTATGAAGAAATGAAGCGGAGAAAAGAAGAAGCTGCCGGTGCAATCCGGAGAGCTAAGATCGGTACAGGAGACCGTTCGGAAAAGATCCGTACTTATAACTATCCACAGAACCGTGTGACCGATCACCGCATTCACTTTACGACCAACCATTTGGATCTGATCATGGAAGGCAAGCTGGATGAAGTGATTGAAGCTCTGCAGGTGGAAGAAGAAAAGAAGAAACTCGAGGAAGCAGCGTAATGACTACCTTCTCGAAGAGTGTAAGGAACTACGAAAAGCTTTGTACAAAGAATGATGTGCCCGCGGAAACGGTCATGGCTTTCTTAGTGGAATTGTCACAACGGGAACGGTATGATCTCTATCTTCATTATGAAGAAGAGATGCCGGAAGATTTAGAAAAAGAATTTGATGCTGGCATGGCTAGAATTTTAAAGATGGAGCCGATGGAACATATCCTTGGCTACTCCTGGTTCTATGGCTATAAGATGATCGTGAATGAAGATGTATTGATCCCGCGTCCGGAAACGGAAGAACTCTGTGCAAATATCCTTTCCCGCATGGATGAATATTTCTCGGAAAATCAGACGATTGAGTGCACGGATATAGGAACAGGCTCTGGGGCAATCGCAATTGTGCTTGCTAAGGAAGAACCAAAGGTCCATATGACAGCAACGGATATTTCGGAAGAAGCACTTGTGACCGCAAGAAAGAATGCCGAGAACAATTGTGCAGAGATCCAGTTCACCGCCGGAGATATGTTGAAGCCATTAATTGAGAGCGGCAGAAAACTGGATGTGTTAGTCTCTAATCCGCCATATATTCCAGCGGAAGAGAAGATGGAGAAATCAGTGGTGGATTACGAACCGCATGTCGCATTATTCGGCGGCAATGACGGTCTGAAATTCTATCGGATGATTTTTGAAGACTGCCGTAAGGTGCTCAAAGAGAAAGCATTCATGGCTTTTGAAATGGGCTGGGACCAAAGAGAACGCATGTCTGCATTGGTCGAAGAGATGCTGCCAGAAGCACGTTATGAAATTCTCAAAGATATGAACGGCAAAGATCGAATGCTGTTCGTATACTTTAATATTTGATGAGTAAGCGCGGCAGAAAAGTTGAAATTCTCGATAAGAAAATTATAATGTAAGCATAAAGTGATTGGGGGATAAATGAGAAAGCTGATTAGACTATTTCTGGCGCTATGTTTAATGGGTGCAACAACGATGACAGTTGCAGCAGAAGATACGACTGCAGATGCACTTGCAAAATTAAATACAGCAAAGGAAAACTTAGAAACGATTAAGAAGGAAAATGCAGTCTATGGAAATACTATTACTGCATGGGATTTTATTGTGTATCATGCAACACAACACAATGACCAAAATGCATTGAATTATATTAATACAAATTATAAAAATACTCTTGATCCAGAGAATGACGAACTCTTAGAAGATTTGCAGAATAGTATTCAGTATATTTCAGATGTAAATGAACTAAGGAAAAACCAGAATTTAGAACAGTGGAATGTTTCTGATTTGTTCTTGTTGGAGGAAAGTCATCCAATTCAAACGTCTGTGACAGCAAGTCCAGCACCAACAGCGGCATCTTCAGCTGCTGCTACACCGGTTCCAACGTATTTGGAATTTGCAGAAGCAATACCATCACAGAAATTAGATACTTTATCAGTGAATTTATCAACTAAAATTGGAACATCTATCGGAATAGTATCTGATGATATTAATAAGCAATATAAAATTAAAGTTGGTACAGATACTACGAGCTATACGATAGCAGATTATCAAGTAGAGTTATCTGCATTCATTAACACAACAGTTACAGCATATAGCAATGCATTAACGGCAGTCGATACAGCGCAAAAAGCATATGATGCAGCAGTTGCACAAAAAGCAGCCGATGATGCTGCGAAAGAAGCAGCAGAAAAGGCAGCTGCACAACAGACGGCAGTGCCACTCGCCGCGTCTTCTTCGGCAGTGATTACATCTGCTGCACGTCTGCAAAACTTACCAACGACTTCGACATCAAATTTGGCAAAACCAATACCGATGCATCGTTTATATAATCGTTCAAGTGGAGAACATTTCTATACAGCATCATTAAATGAGAATGATTGGCTTGCTTCGCTCGGATGGGTGGCAGAAGGCATAGGATGGACAGCCCCATCAAGTTCCAACTCGCCTGTCTATCGATTATATAATCCATATTCTGGAGATCATCATTACACATTAAGCGCAACAGAAAGAGATTCGCTGGTTCCGATTGGATGGATTTATGAAGGTATTGGATGGTATTCTGATGATTTAAATACAGTTCCAATTTATCGACAATTTAATCCAAATGAACAAGTTGGTACGCACAATTATACAGAGTCATTAAAAGAGAATGATTGGTTAGTGACTTTAGGATGGCGCGCTGAAGGCGTTGGCTGGTATGGTATGGCTGATACCGTTACTGCTCAGGGAATTGATATTAGTGAATTTAATGGGGATATTGATTTAACACAATATCAGAACTCCTTTGTAATCATCCGAGCTGGGTGGTGGACTAATATGGATCAGAAGTTCCTGAGAAATGTTCAGGAATGTGAAAGATTAGGAATACCGTATGGAATTTATCTATATAGTTATGCTTTAGATACTGCGGAAGCAGCTACGGAAGCAAATTATACTTTGGAATTGTTGAAACAGTGTCATCCAACTGTAGGTGTATGGTTCGATATGGAAGATGCAGATGGGTGGAAAGAAAGACAGAATCCAAACTTTACGGATGGTTCATTGATTTCACAAATTTGTCAGACATATTGTTCGACGGTTAAAAATGCTGGATATCATGTAGGTATTTATGCATCATACAGCTGGTTCAAGAACTACATTACTGGCTGTGACCAATATGATAAGTGGCTGGCGTTCTGGTCATACAACGATGGCTCATTTACGGATATGCATTCTTATGGAGCCCCATTGCATCAGTTTACAAGTACACCGCTTGATCGTGATGTAATGTATGTAGATATTTCACATTTTAAGTAAATTGTAAAAATGGCTTGATCGATTACGATCAAGCCATTTTATTTATCAATTGTCTTGTTATATTTGCTTATTAACGATTGTTTCCGGCGATTCTTTAATAATAAAGTCAATATAGTCCGGACTGTAGAATGTTTCTCCAATTTTTTCAACTCCTAATATGCGAGTAGAAAAATCACCATCATGTACAGTCAAATTTGGGTTGTAATATGGGTCTCCTGCAATAATAAAGTCTTTCCACTTGGTTAAAAAGAGCTTGATTTCCGATACGAAACGAAGCTGTTTCTCATAGGTATCTTCTGCGCCACGAGACTTCGATTCATAATGATGAAATGATGCGTATGGATTATAAACAACGAGTTTGTCTAAAGTGCGCACTTTTAAGCAGAAATCAATATCATTAAATGCAACTGCAAAGTTTTCGTCGAACTCGCCTGCTTCTTCAAATACATCTTTGCGTACCATCATAACTGCTGCTGTAACTGCAGAATAGTCTTGTGCAGTCATGGCAAGATTGAAATATGTATCATTAGCAGAAAGATGCCCACGAAAGACATGGTCTGCAATGCCTCCAACGCCTATGACAACACCTGCATGTTGAATTGTGTTGTCTTGATATAGAAGCCGGCATCCTACAATACCTACATCTTTGCGCTGCGCATATCCCATCATTTCAGAGATGGAATCAGGATTCATCAGTTCGACATCATTATTCATGAATAACAAGTAATTACCATGAGCTTCCTTTGCGCCAAAATTGCATATCTTCGAAAAATTAAAGGAATCTTTGTAGTACACAACATGAACTTGCGAGAACTCTTCGGTAATCTTTTTGTAATACTCTGTTGTCTTAACATCCACAGAATTATTTTCCACAATAACAAATTCCAGATTTTTCCATGTGTTTCTAGTGATGATTGAACGGATGGCAACATCTAGGTCTTCTGTATGATCTTTATTTGGAATAATGATTGAAACAAGCGGCTGCTGTTCAAACTTGAAACAGGTATGATAGATGCCTAGACTGACACCACGTTCAACCTTTTCAATCTGCATGCTGGGATAGATACGCGCATAATGCGCCATGATAGCTCTTGCACCAGCTTTGAACGCATATAATTTACTTTCTGGATTTCCTGATGTTGAATCTACATGTGTTCTCCAATGGTAGAGAATTTTAGCAACATGAATGACTTTTCTTGAATGCTCAGTCATACGAAATATAAAGTCATAATCTTGAGAACCATCAAACTGAGAGTCAAATGCGCCGTATTGATCAACTAATGACTTTCGAACTCCAAATAAGTGGCAGATATAGTTGACGGATGTCAGCATGTCAATATTAAAATCAGGTTTAAAATGAGGCTCAAACAAGATAGTGCCGCGTCCATTTATTTTGTCTTCATCGGAATAGATTGTGTCACATTCTGGATTATTGATAATTGCTTTTGCAAATTCAAATAAAGCATTTGGCGTCAACAGATCATCGTGATCACATAATACAATAAAATCTCCAGTTGCCATTTTAACAGCTACATTTGTATTCTCGGAGATTCCTTTGTTGGATCCAATGAACTGGTATTTAAATCGTGAGTCTTCTTTCACATGCTGCTTTATAGTATTCTCTAATTTCGTACCCTCAGGGCTGCCATCAGCAAAACACACCTCAAAATTTGCATATGTCTGTTTCAAAAGGGAATCTAACAGTTCCCGGAGATATTTTTTTGGTGTTTCATATAAAGGAATTACAATAGAGAATTTTGGTGAGCTTGCTGGGAAAGGATAGGTTCTTTGCTTTTCTAGTTCTTCATTGGATGGACAGGTTTCGTGGAACCAATGGTTGTAGCCTAAAAAAGTATCGACAAAATAATTCCTGATTGTCTGCCCACGCATAAATTTTAAAACATTGTTTCGAAGTATTTTTTGTTGAATATATCCATTCGTAAGGCGGAGTAAAACTTCACATTTTCCGTTGAACATGCGGAAATTGTAAGTTTTTCCATTTTTATACGGGAAAGTGACTACAAAGCCATACAAAGCATCTTGAATTTCACCGCCATAGCGGTAAATACTGACATCTTTTCGAGATATCCGGCTTTTTTGATACTTTATGAAGTTCCCTGTCTCATCTGTGACATCAATATAGACTTTGTTCTGTGGGTCTCTGGAAGTAGCCCATCCGACGATGGTAAGGGCCGTTTTTGACCGTCTGATTGTGTCAATACTATATTGAATATCCGTTTTTTTATTCATTTCGGTTCTCCTGAATCGACTATATTTTATATGTTATTGCCTTAAAAATAAAGTGAACATCGAAACAGACAGGCGTATAATTAACAGCTGTTTGGCGGAAAGCCAACAATAGTATATAATTTCAATGTTTAAATAAATAAGGGGTTGCCATGAATCCAAATAACGCGATTGAAATCAGAGATATGTCAAAAAGCTTTAAAGTGCAGTATGACCATGCGAAAACTTTAAAAGATTTTTTAGTATCTCATCATCGTGGGAAAGTGGAAAGGCATGTTGTTTTAAAGAATATTAACTTGGATATTGCCAAAGGAGAGACTGTCGGTCTGATTGGCACGAATGGATCTGGTAAGTCAACGCTTTTAAAACTGATGACAAAAATCATCTATCCAAATCAGGGGACAATTGAAACACAGGGTAAACTTACTTCTTTGCTGGAGCTTGGCGCAGGATTTCATCCGGATTTTACAGGGCGTGAGAACATTTATTTTAATGCTGCTATTTTTGGCCTGACAAAGGATGAAATCAACGGCAGAATTGACGATATTATTGAGTTCTCTGAATTGGGAGATGCAATTGATGAACCCATTCGTACATACTCTTCAGGTATGTATATGCGTCTTGCCTTTTCAATTGCTATTAATGTTGATGCAGAAATCCTGTTGATTGATGAAATCTTGGCAGTTGGTGATCAACATTTTCAGGACAAGTGTTATGAAAAGCTTAGAGAATTAAAGAAGAGCGATAAAACAATTGTATTTGTATCACATAGTTTGGAAGTCGTAAAAGAGCTTTGCACGAGAGCTATTTGGATTTATAAAGGAGAGTTTAAGTTGGATGGCGATCCAGCATATGTAATTGATGAATATTTAAAACAAATTGCGATTGATACAAAGGAAAAGAAAAAAATATTAACGCAACGTGGTGCGAATGAGTACAAAGGTACTGTATTCGTTGATATGCCGCACAACTATAATCATGTTTCTCTCCAAGCAAAGAATGATTCGATTGTTGGTTGGAAGTTATCGGATTGTGAAAAAGGAGATTTTGCAGTATATGTTGGCAATAAGAAATTAGATTCTGTCGAAAATGTAAAACGACAGGATGTATTTGAAGTTTATTGTGAAGAATACAGCGGCTTTATTTCGGCCGATACCGTTGGATTTAAGGCAACGGTAAATTGGGAAGACTACGCGGATCAAATTGATGAAGATGGACATTTGCAGGTATTCGCAATGGTTCGAGATGAAAATCAGAAAGTAATAAATCAGAAAGTCATTACATTGGTAGTCGATAAGGAGAAAAAGGACTGATGTTTCAGGAACTTTATAAATATCGCGAGTTGATTAAAACAAGCGTTAAAAAGGAAATTCGAGGCAAATATAAAGCATCGTTTTTAGGTGTTCTTTGGTCATTTATTAATCCTTTACTACAAGTGCTGGTTTATGCAATCGTATTTCCGTATATGTTGAGAAACACAGGAGACAATTACATTATCTATTTGGTCACTGGTATTATCCCGTGGACATATTTTTCTACAGTAGTAAATGAATGTGTTACTTCAGTAAAAGCGAATGCGGGAATTATCAAAAAAGTTTATTTTCCTAGGGAAATTCTCCCGTTGTCTTCTGCAATCAGCGGGATTATTAATTTCTTTATTTCCTGCTTTATTATTCTTGTCTTCTGTTTCATATGGAATGCCGGATTCTCTTGGCACTTAGTCTTAGTGCCACTATATGCAGTCATTGAAGGCATGCTGGCCTTAGGAATTGGAATGGCATTAGGTGCAATGGCAGCGTATGTACAAGATCTTGAGTACATTGTGAACTTTATATTAACAATGGCTTTTTATGGAACACCAATTGTTTATCAGTTTGATATGTTTTCGGGAAGCTCAATTTTATCAAAATTGATTGCGTTGAATCCGATGACTGGAATAATGCAGGGATACCGTGATGCATTCTTATATCATGTCTTACCGGATTGGACAACTACCTTTATTTTATTAGGAGTTTCAGCACTGGTTTTAGTTATTGGCTGGACAATTTTCCGGAAACTGGAGAAAGGCTTTGCAGAGCAATTCTGAGGATTATATGGATATTGCATGTGAAATAGGCTCATTTCAAATATGTACGCAATTGAAAAAGACCGTTCTTGTCATGAACGGTGTTTTTTCATACGTGCCTGGGAATCTGCAGATCACGGTGAAAGTGAATGATTCTTTTCTAGATGCACATGCAAGCATTTTGCCATTGGAACACGGGAAGGCAAGAATACCTCATCAATTTGAAATCGAGCTTCCTTTAGAATCTGCCGAGATAAAGACTATATCACTTATTTTGAAAGATGAACAAGGCGCAGAAAATCAGCTTTTTACGTGTAATGAAGATGAAATAGAAGAACATATAGTAGAGACATCCATCATTGATCATATTCAAACAGTAGGATATGCAGAAAATGGGATTGGCACAATCGTTGGCTGGGCGTATTCAACGGCAGGGCATCAAGTATTCTATGAAGTGATTGATGCACAGGAAAATCCGATTGACACATCCGTCCGCCGTACGATTCAACAGCGTTTGCTGGATCGCGGCGCAGTCACACGTCAAAATGCGCTCTGCGGGTATATTATTTCTTTTAAAGGGACCGCGGAAGGCTCTTATCAATTGGTGATGAAAGATGGAGTGACAATTCGTACGATATCGTTGGACCAATTTGTTCAAAAGAATGCAATGAGTGCCGGCAAAGCTATGCATCTGATCAAAATGGTAAATAAACATAATTTTCAACGAGGCATGCGTTACCTGAAGAAGAATGGCCTTTTTGGCTTTGTAAAGAGATTGTCACAAGGCGTTACAGAAGATATGGATTATGATGCTTGGTATCAACGGAATCGGGTTACCAAAGCAGAATTAGAAGAACAGCGCCATCATAACTTTGCGTATGCTCCTAAGATCAGTATTATCGTTCCAACCTTTAACACGCCAATTGATCTGCTCCAAGAGATGCTGGAATCTGTAGAGGCACAGTCTTATACGAATTGGGAACTCTGTATCGCGGATGGCAGTGATGAAGGCTCAAAAACACGCAGTATAATCATGGCATACAGCCAAAAAGATGAAAGAATCAAAGTCACTTTATTAAATGAGAACTATGGTATTTCTGGCAATACGAATCATGCTTTACAGCTTGCAACAGGGGAATACACAGGATTGTTTGACCATGATGATTTATTAGAGCCAGATGCTTTATATGAAGTTGTACTCTCTTTGCAGAATCTACATCATGATATTATCTATACAGATGAAGATAAACTGAATGATGATACGAAAGAGTTCGAAGACCCGAATTTTAAACCGGATTATGATGTGGATCTATTCCTGTCGCACAACTATATTACCCATTTCTTTGTGGTAAAGACGAGTATTATCAATGCAGTTGGCGGATTTGACAGTAAATATGATGGCTCACAGGATTATGACGTAATGCTGAAGTGTATCGAAAAATCTACAAGCATTCATCATATTGCAAAAATTCTTTACCATTGGCGCATGCATGAAGGCTCAACTGCTTTAGATCCAGAAAGTAAAATGTACTGTTATGTGGCTGGCCAAAATGCTATTCAGAGCCATTTAGACCGTATTGGTGTTCCGGCAAAAGTTGAAATGCAGGGCAAGCCATTATATGGTCTGTACCATGTCATCTATACAGTACCAGATCAATTGGTTTCAATTGTCATTCCAAATATGGATCATTCAGATATCTTAAAAACATGTATTGATTCGTTGTTTACAACAAATACATATCAAAACTTTGAAATTATTGTTGTAGAAAATAACAGTAAAGAAAAAGAGACATTTCAATATTATGAAGATGTACAAAAGCAGCATACAAATGTAAAGGTCGTTACTTGGCCTGGGAAAGAGTTCAACTATTCAGCTATCAACAATTATGGTGTGACGCAATCACATGGTGAGTATTTGTTATTCCTAAACAATGATACCGAAGTAATGAAAGAAAATTCTTTATCTGAAATGGTAGGATTGTGCAGTCGGAATGATGTGGGTGTTGTAGGTGCAAAGCTGTTATATGCAGATGACACCATTCAACATGCAGGTGTCATTGTCGGCTTTAATGGGTATGCCGGACATGTGTTCAATGATATTCCGAATGGCAAGGACTATGGTTATATGACTCGCGATGTGCTGAATGGAGATTTGAGCGCAGTAACTGCTGCATGCATGATGACAAAAAAATCCGTTTTTACGGAAGTAAATGGTTTTGATGAACACTTTGCCATTGCATGTAATGATATTGATTATTGCTTAAAGGTAAACAAAGCAGGTAAACTTGTTGTTTATAATGCATTTGCGTTGTGGCATCATTATGAGTCAAAATCAAGAGGCTATGAAAATAGTTTTGAAAAGACAGCACGCTTTGACCAAGAAGTTGAATACTGGCAGGCAAAATGGCTGGATATCCTTGTGAATGGCGATCCATACTATAACAAGAACTTTAAAATTGAAGATGGGCCTTTTATTCTTCAATGAGAACTCTGTGTGCTGTTATGGCTGATTTTCAGCCAAAATAATGGGACATGCATAAAATGTCACCATCCGTGGGTTGAATCATGTATAATATCAATGATTTGGAAAAAGGAATAAATGAATAAATTTTATCGATTTATCAGCAGATATAGAGAAATTATCATGGCAGTGATTGATACAGTCATTGTTATTTTCTCGTATTGGCTTGCATATTTTGTCCGTACAGATTTCGGCCGTTTATCATTCTTTATGGGTGAGCAATCTCTCTGGGTAAATATGATCTGGGTGGTTTTGATTAATCTGATTACGGTATTAGCATTTGGCTTGAATCGTTCATTGTGGATGTTTGTGTCAGTAGATGAGGCATTAAGAGTCAGTGCTGCAGTATTTACAGGCAATCTAATTTGGTGGTCCGTTGTCATGATTTTCAAGATTCCAGAGTATACGAGATCAATACCGGTCATCGCGGCAATGATTCAGCTGATTATGATGTTGGGAATACGCTTAGTCTATCGTGTTGTACGCCGGGATGGAAATCAAAAGAAGAGGCAGCACCGTGCTTTGATCCTTGGTGCTGGATCTGCGGGTGTCAATGCATTGCGTGAGATTACCTATTCCGATCGTTATGATACAAGAATCATCGGTTTCTTGGATAAAAATCCGAAGAAAGTCAAAAAGAGATTGAATGGCATCGTTGTATTAGGTACCGATGACCAGATGGCTGAAATTGTACAGCAGTATGATATTGATACAGCTTATATTGCGATTAAAAATATTTCAAAGAATGATCTAAAAGATTTGATTGAAAAATGTAGGGAATTGAATCTTCGTACCAGAATCGTTTCCTTTGAATTGCATGCAAATGCAGAAGGTTCTACCACTTCTGTACGTAATGTCAGTATCAATGATTTACTTGGCAGAGGTGAATTGAACCTGAATAATGCGGAAATCGGTGCTTACTTAGCTGGCAAGACTGTTATGGTCACCGGCGCCGGAGGATCAATTGGTTCTGAATTAGTCCGTCAGATCATGCAGTTCAAGCCGAAGAGATTTGTCTTAGATGATATTTATGAGAACAACATGTATGAACTGCAGCAGGAAATCAATATTGCCCGCCGTGCAGGAACCATGCAGACGGAAACGGAAGTAATCTGTTTACTGGGATCGGTTCGAGATAAGAAACGGATCAATCAAATCATGCAGAAGTATCAGCCGGATGTTGTCTTCCATGCGGCAGCACATAAGCATGTACCATTGGTGGAAGATTCCCCATTGGAAGCAATCAAGAACAACGTAATCGGCACCAGAAACGTGATTGAATGCTGCATCATGAACAATGTAGATAAGTTCGTCATGATTTCTACGGATAAAGCAGTTCGTTCCACAAATGTCATGGGAGCTACCAAGAGAATGTGTGAGCTTCTTGTCGAAGGCTATAAGAATAACGGCATCACAAAATTGTGCGCTGTTCGGTTCGGAAATGTCTTAGGGTCTTCAGGATCTGTTATTCCTCTGTTTGAAAAGCAGATCGAACAGGGCGGCCCTGTAACTGTTACAGATCCTAACATTATTCGTTATTTTATGACGATTCCAGAGGCAGCTCAGCTTGTCCTGCAAGCAGGTGCCTATGCACATACCGGTGAAATCTTTATTCTGGATATGGGAAA
>Ga0183101_1000700_pt2 | contig 14060 bp, 11 predicted proteins | sample Biomet3_FD_127790 | JGI IMG/M metagenome (GOLD analysis project Ga0183101, IMG submission 127790) | Microbial communities from bioreactor (seeded with sewage sludge) at LBNL, California, USA - Biofuel metagenome 3 | ecosystem: Engineered > Bioreactor > Anaerobic > Unclassified ... | reverse complement strand
GGGGCGGGCAGTGCTGTGGGAGGAGGTGGCCTCGAAAGAAGCCGCTGACGCCTTTGACGAATTCGAGGCGAAGCTCGCCGAGGCCGAGCGCGAAAGGAAACTCGAGGAAGGCGAGGACGAAATGGACTAGTAGGGGTCAAACGGCCCTGAAAATCTAGACAGGATAAAGGTTTTAACTAGAAGTTAGTTAAACCCAGTCGTCGTGCGAATGGGATACCCGTTCCACATCAAGGAGTGAAAAACACAAAAACACTATGAAAAACAAGAAGACGAAACCGGCGGCCGAGCTTGAGCTCGAGTTCACCGATACCCAAACCGGGAAGAAGACGACCAAAGTCTATCCGTTCTGCAAAGAGCTGATGTCGATGGTCATGGTCGTGCTGCTCGAGTATTACACACCGGACGGCAAGATGAGCGACAAGGAGCGCGAGGAGCTGAGCGTGGGGGCGGTGTTCAAAGACTACCTCCGCTGGCGCAACGAGAAGGCCAAGTACCCGGACGACATCGACGAGCCGTTGATGAACCGCCTTGCGGATGCTTTCTATGGCTATTACGACCACATGATCAACAAAGAACGGAAGGAGGGCAAAAAGAGCGATGGCAAATCCAAGCACTAAGTGGAACGCCAACACGAATCCGGAGGACTTCGTCCGCTACGCCCGCCTTCTGGGGGTGTTGTCGAATGTTTATCACCAGGGGGCAATCACCAAAGAAGAGGCCGAGGCCATCAAAGCGCAGTTGATGAAGAACTATGGGGTAGTGTCGGATTGGGGTGTTGGCAGAAAATCAGCCTCAAAGAAAGGAAGCAAGTTATGAATGAAGACAAAGTTGTCGTGATTAAAGGAGACCCAACAATCGCCAAAAAGAAAATCTTGGCTGCCGAGGGGAGAAAGCTTCGAGTTGCGGCATATTGTCGGGTCAGCACCCTGAACGATGAACAGGTCGATTCGTTTAAGTCGCAGGTTGCTTATTACACTGGCATGATCGCCAGCAACCCGGATTGGGAAAATGCTGGGATCTATGCCGATGAAGGCATCTCTGGGACACAAGCCGAGAAAAGGCCACAATTTTTGAAAATGGTAGCCGCCGCGATGAATGGCCAGATTGACATTATCCTCGTGAAGTCTCTCTCGCGTTTCGGGCGCAATACTGTCGACAACCTGAATTATGTTCGTGCGTTTCGCGAAAAGAACGTTGCAATTCACTTTGAGGAGGAGGGTATTGACACGTCTAAAGAAGGTGGCGAGATCATGATCACCATACTTTCTTCGTGCGCTCAGCAAGAAGTCCAAAACACATCGGAACACGTCAAGACAGGGCTCAAAATGATTATGTCTCGGGGCGACCTAATTGGAAACGCCGGATGTCTTGGCTATGACTACGATAAAACCAGCAAAAGTATCAAGGTCAATTCAACGGAGGCTAAAACCATTCGATATATTTTCGATCGTTACATCCAGGGAGCGGGGACGACCATTTTAGCCAGAGAACTTGAGCAGATGGGCTATAAGACCAAAGACGGGGGTACCCATTGGTTTGACTCCACGATCCTTGGGATTATTAAAAACGAGAAATATAAGGGTGATCTCGTTCAAGGCAAAACGTTTACGGTTGACCCCATTACGAAGCGGAGACTTAGGAATTTCGGTGAAGCCGACAAATACTGCATGGAAAACCATCACGAGGCAATTGTTACTCCAGAAGTTTTCGATGAAGCGAATAGGATCTTGAGTCAGCGTTCCTATTGTCGTCGTCTACCTAACGATGGAACTAGGATTAGACTTTCCCGGGCCTATACGTTCAGCACCATGCTTGAATGCGGTTTTTGCCATAGTGTTTTGGTTCGGCGGCGCTGGTGTGGTGGAGCAAATGGCCCTATTCCGATTTGGCAATGTGTACGATACTCAAAGAAAGGGAAAGAGAACTGCCCATACTCAAAGGCGATTCCTGAACATGTCATCCAAGAAGCCTTTGTTGACGTTTATAACGCGGTTGTGTCCGGAAATAGCGTCGTTGTCGATGAGTTCTTGTCAGCGTCACAAGAGACTATCGGGAAAAACGATCTCCCTCTTCAAAAGAAATCCAATCAGCGACGTTTGGAAGAGAGCAAAGAGAAACAAGACAAACTGGTTGGCCTTTATATCAATGGGACAATAACCGAAGAAGCTTATCAGAAGCAATTTGCCACCTTGTCGAAAGAGTCTAAGAAGCTTTTGGAGGAGAAGGACAAGATTGGATATGCCGAGCAAGCAATGGCTGAGGAGTCGGCCCGGATCGAAGGTTTTAAAAAAGCCGTTACACTAAACGGGAAGTCTCCGTTAAAAGAATTTGACCCCTCCATATTTGAGACGTGCATTGAAAAAGTAATTATTGGCAGTGACGAGAACAAAGACGAACCGGATCCATATGCTATGACTTTCGTTTTTAAGAATAGTTTTTGTGGCTCTGTTGGTAAATCCTCTAACGAGGACTCTTCTAAGAAGTCTTGTCAGCCCGTAATAATTGCCACTTTATCACACTTTTGGCGGCATTGCCTGTTTGTTCAATCCGGGAAACATGAACGGCAAAAAAGAATCAGAGACTTTTTAGCCGTAAAAGCCATCGTCATCAATGAGGAGAACTAAAAGTGTTTGGCCATTAACGCTTGTGGCCCGCTCTTAAAGGATGAAGAGCGGGCTCTTTTCGAAATAATGGGCAAATTGGCGAATTTCTTTTTCAAAGAAAAAGACTGTAATTCTTTATGAAAACTGTTAAACTGTATGGCGAGAAAAGTATGGCTAAAACAAAAACGTTAAGAGTGTTTGAGGCTTTTGCTGGCATCGGCGCTCAATCGGTCGGCTTAAGGCGGGCCGGGATCAAATATAAGTCTGTCGGGATTAGCGAATGGTTTATCGACGCAATTATCGCTTATGATGTTTTGAACGGGAAAGGTAAACCACCAGTTCTTCCGTCTTATGAGGATCAACTTAAGTATTTATCAAAGTTCACCTTTAGTATTGATTCTCAAAAGCCAATAAAAAACCTAACTTCAATTGGTAAGAAAAAGATAGAGCAATTGTATATTGCAAACAAACGCTGTAATAATCTCGGCTCAATTACCGAAGTTCAGCCGGACCAACTTCCAAAGATGGACCTTTTGACGTATTCCTTCCCGTGTCAGGACCTTTCTACAGGCGGAAAGACGCTTGGGATGGCAAAAGGCTCCGGGACGAGATCTGGTCTTCTCTGGGAGATCGAAAGACTCTTGAAGGGGCTTAACGAGAAGCGTTGCCTCCCCGAATATTTGCTTTTGGAAAATGTTGCCGCCATCAAAGCGGACAGCAATAAGCCGGATCTTGATCAATGGCTAAATTTTCTTGAAAGCATTGGCTACAAGAACTCTGATCCGGTCGTATTGGACGCAAGCGAATTTGGAGTCCCACAAGATCGCAAGAGATGCATTATTGTTAGTTCTTTGCATAAAAAATACGAAATTGACGGCAATCTTGAACGTAACAAAAACTATAGCGCGCTTGATTTTTATTTCGATAACTACAAGAACAAAACATACAAAGAAGAAGCCGATGCTGCTTCTTTGAATCCAACCGTTTCTCGTTTAAAAATGTGGGACATTAACCATCGCGACCCAGTAACATCGAAAACAATTTTCCATACGGTAACGTGCAACATGGATCGGAACAATAATGCGGGGATGGTTCGTTATAGTGGCTATCCGGGGCGATGGTTTCGCTTATTGACAATACGTGAAGCTTTTTTGCTGATGGGGTACAACGTTGGCGAATATGAAAAAATCAAGAAACTTGGCCTTAGTTATCGTAGAATGAATAAGCTTATCGGAAACTCGATTGTGGTCAATGTTTTGGCCGCAGTTTTTAAAGAGATTTTTAAAGAGGAAACCAAATGACACCTTTCGTCTTCCAAATTGATACCAAATCTTTGTATCTTGGCATCAACAACGATAACGAAAAAGGGCACACCGCGACGGTTTCAACCAACCTGAAACAACAGGGCACGATAAAACCTGAACTGGAACTATTTAAAAACTCCCAATCAAATATTGATTTCTCTCATTTACCCGGCCTCGTGGATGAATGTCTTAAAAACTCCAAAGCAGAGTGCCGCATTACAAACGTACTCGTTTTCGATCAAATCTTAGTAAATGGTGAAAAGGTTAATTGCAATTCAGAGTTTTGCCTCTTTTTAAAAGAGGAGATTGATCCCAACAAATACCAATGCGGACGCATCAAACTGCATTATCCTATCGGATTGACGTATGAAGAAGGTCGCCTTTCTATTTCCAACCGGAAGGTGCTCTTTGCCATAAAAGATTTTCTGTTTGGATACGCTTTTATTGTTAGAGCTTTTGAGTTAAGAGAGAAAGGCGTGATAAATGTAATCGCCTCTATCGTTGGACAGGACGGCATCGCGTATTCAAAAGTGTTTTTGAATTACAAGGGCGATACTGCGAAAAAGTTTACTGACGTATTTAATGAGCAAGCCGACACATATGACTATGAAATATTGACGATGAAACAGCATCAAATTCCGGGTTTTGATTTCATTGGCCCAGACAACTACGCCGATGCTCTAAAATTTGAAAAACAATTAGCGAAAGAAACATGCTATCGTCGTTTGCTTGAGCTTTATCCGTCTGCCGAAATATATAGGCTTTCTGATATATATCCCTATTCTTTATACGATTTTGAAATCAGGTCGGACGATGACGTCCGTTTCGTTATCGTCGCCTTTACTTCAACTGACATTTCTTATTTTTATCTTTCTGACTTAAAAGCCGGTTTTATTTCAAACTATCCAAACAAAGCCAAGGTTTTTCTAGTGAAAAACGTCCTTTCTGAAAGCAAAACGATTGAGACGTATTCGCTCGAAGATATGGAAAGTATAAAACGCCGAGTAGCAATGATAAAATATCAGAAATATTAAATATGGATAGAACAAGGTACCAAGAAAAATTGCCCTTGCCCGAAATGATGCTCGCTGGTTTGAGATCAATTGGGTATGAATTCGAAACTGCCGTTGCGGACATTATTGATAATTCTGTTGCAGCTCAAGCTTCTTCCGTTGATGTCTTCTTTGATTCGACCACGGCCGAACCTTATTTCGCGATTTGTGACAATGGGTCCGGGATGTCTGACAACGAACTGGACTCCGCAATGGATTTTGGCACCAAAAAGGATCGGAGTTTTACGAACCCGCGGGACCTGGGCAGGTTTGGCCTTGGCCTAAAAACTGCGAGCCTTTCTCAATGCAGACGTTTCTATGTTCTTACTAAAAAACTGGGAATAGTCTTGGGCTCTTGCTGGGACTTAGACCACGTAATCGAAACTAAAAAATGGTCGTTGATCAACTTAACCGACAACGAGATCGCTTCTCTTCCTCACTCGGATTATCTTGCCGATAAGGACTCTGGAACCATCGTCATTTGGGAAAACTTTGATAAAATCCGGGATTCTTCTTCTGATTTTTCCTCCGCCTTGATTAGCAGGGCAAATTTCGCCGAATCTTATTGTGCCCTCGTTTTTCATCGGTTCTACAACTCGATTAAGATTTCGTTTAATGGTCGAAGGATAAAGAAGATGGATCCTTTTCTCGACGGGTTCGACAATGTCGTTCCACTGAATAGAGAGCCTATTGTTTTTAATGGTTCGACCATTTTCGTTCAGGCCTATCGTATGCCGGCGGCTTGCGATCTTAGCCAAGAGGAGAAAGACTTGATCGGCGGCGTCGACTCTTTAAAGAGTGACCAAGGTCTTTATCTTTACCGAAACAACCGCTTAATTCTTTGGGGCAAATGGCTGCGCCTTGAACACAAGAGTCTTTATACCCATCTTGCTCGTGTGAAGGTTGACATCCCCGCTTCTTTGGACAAGGAGTGGTCGCTCGATGTTAAAAAATCCACCGCGATTATCCCCGATGACATCCGCAAGAAAATGTGGGCTCCCATTAATGACGGCCTCGACCAAAGCACGCGAAGAGTTCGCTACGAAGGCGAAAAAGAAGTGTCTTCCGGAGTGGAACGAATTTGGATTAGGAAAATGCTTCCCGATAAGCAAGTCACGTATACGTTAAACCAAGACTATCCAGTCATTGCAAATTTGTATGAGGTTTTAACCTCAGAACAGAAACATCTTTTGTCATCGTATTTACGAGATGTTGAGAACTACATTCCAACAGCAAAAATGCGGGATGACGTTTCCGACCAACTCGAATTGATCAACGGGAAAGATTCATCTGGTAAAGACCAATTGGAACAAGACCTCATCGAAACGGTTCGTTCTCTTTCGAATGGTGATCCATCGACTATTCACAAGTTTTTAGAGGTGCTAATCGGATGGGAAAAATACGCTTGTTTGGCTGACGAAAAAGAAAAATTGGAGGAGCGATGCAAAAATGGAGCTCAATGATAAACAGCAAGACTTATATAGGCTCTTAAAAGCGATCGCTCTCACTAACAGAAGAAGTTTAACGCCAGAGGAATTGGACGACCATGCGGGGAAATATGGGAAATTAAATGGCCTTTCTGATGCCGAGATTGCGGAGGTGTCCAAAGAGTATAAGCAACGCGAAGGCGTTTCTATGCCCCACGTTTCTATGCTGGGAAAGGAAGACAACGATAAGTGGTTTGAAGCCATTCAAGACAAAAAAGAATTGTTCGTGCATTGGAATAGATACCACGATTTTCTTGGGACGCAAAAAGGTTTTAGCGATGACACCCTCGGAAGCATGGAGGACGACATTAAGAGAATGGTTTCTCATTTCGCCAATCCACAATCCCTCGGGAAGGTTGCTAAAAAAGGCTTAGTGGTTGGCGACGTTCAGTCCGGGAAAACTGCCAATTATATCGGCCTTATCAATATGGCGGTGGATGTTGGCTATCGAACTATTGTTTTGCTTGCTGGCTTGACTGAGGACCTTCGCATTCAAACCCAAGGCAGAGTCGACGAAGGCTTCATCGGAGCAAAAAGCGAAACATTTAAAGACGGCGAGCCCGAGACTTTTGGCGTCAGCATGGACGGGAATCATTATGGCGTTACTTTTACATCTAAAGACCATGATTTTGTCACTTCGACTGCCGCGTCAATTTCAGCCAGAATCAACGATTACAAAAAGCCCGTCGTTTCGGTAATCAAAAAGAACAAAAAGGTCATCGATACTCTTAACCAGTTCATGTCCGATAACACGGATCGCCAAGAGTCTCCGTTGCTAATCATCGACGATGAGTGCGACAACGCCTCAATTAACACAAAAGATCCTGACTCTCCGACATCTATCAATGGAAAAATTCGGGAATTGTTTTCGTTATATCGGATCGTGACTTATGTCGGATATTCCGCCACGCCATTTGCCAACATTTTTGTAGATCCCGACGCGAATTATAAGGTTGAAGAAAATTCCGATGATGAAAAGCCGATGGCCGTCGCTCCTGGCACAGAGCTTCCTGATTTGTTTCCTGACGATTTCATCGTTTTGCTTGAGCCGCCCACCAACTACATGGGCGCGCTCAGATTGTTCAAAGGTTTTAATAAAGAAAAGACTAAAGGCTTTGGGACCGATCACATCGTTGAAATCGGGAAGACCGGAGACAATATTTTCCCTGCACGTCATAAAGTTATGGACTTCTTTACTGAACTGGCGCCGAGCTTAAAGGATGCAATTGATGTCTTTTTGCTTAGTAGCGTCGTTTATTCTATTCGTGGACATGACAAAAAGCACAGAAGCATGCTGATAAATATCAGCAGATTTAATGAAACACAAGCAGAGATTGCACACGTTGTCGGCGACTACGTCGCGCAATTGAAGTCGGTAATTCAGGCATATTCCTTCTTGCCATTAAAAGAATTTTTACAAAAGCCCGAATTAAAGCATCTTTATGATGTCTGGATGGACGATAAATATTTTGGGAAAAGCGACACCTATGGCGTTCCTACGAACAAAATTTATGACTTCGATTCAATACGTACGAAATTGTATTCAGAGATTTGTCTATTCGAGGTGGTTGTTGTCAACGGGACCATCAAAAAGAAAGATCGTTTTAAATATGAACTAAGGAAAGACGTTGGCGCCCGGGTTATTGTTATCGGCGGTTTTTCTTTGTCTCGTGGCCTTACGCTTGAGGGCCTAATGACCAGCTATTACAACAGAAACGCCACGGCATTCGACGTTCTTTTGCAAATGGGGCGCTGGTTTGGTTATCGCCCAGACCATGAAGACTTGATCAACATCTTCATGACACAAAGCAGCATTGATGCGTTTTGTGCAGTTTCAGAATCAACAGAAGATTTGAAAGAGCAATTTAGGAGAATGGCCGAAACCAAGAAAACCCCGCGCGAATTTGGCTTGATGGTCCGTGAAGCCCCAGACACTCTAGACAATACGATTCTCATTACTTCGCGGAACAAAATGAGAAACAGCGAAGATTACGTTCGTGAAATCAGCCTCAGCGGGTCGACCATAGACACTTCGAAAATTAACGTCAGTCTTTATTCCAATATCCACAACAAAAAGGAAACCGAAGTATTCTTTAAGAGCCTTCAATCAGCCGGGGTTGTTTACAAGGAATCCCTATTAATGAAAGGTCACTTTTATTTCTCGGGGGTACCTGCGATCCAAATCGCTTCCTTTCTAGCAAAGCTCGACATTTCCTACGCGAACAACTCCTTTGATCAACAGGCGTTGATCCCGTTTATCAAGAACACGCCGGCATTAAGAATGTGGGATGTAGTCGTGGCCACCGGTGATTCGGGGATTACCGAAAATATCGCAGGTAACGTCTACCCTATGCCATCCCGGAGTTTCCTCTATGACCAAGGCGATAAGTATTTGCGGGTTGGCGGCACGAACAATCGTCTTCTTGACCCTGGTATTTTCAAAGTTGATATTAGCCGAGAACAATTGGAAGTTGCAAAAGCCTCGGCTGAAAGAAGAAGACAATACAAAATCGAACAACATAAAATGGTTGATCTGACCAAGGATGAGGATTTGATTGCCAGGGATCTGCTAGACATTGAGAAGCGCTTGCCTCTCCTCGTTATTTTCCCTTTGAACTTGAACACCGAACCTAAAGATGGAGAAAACAAAAAAGCTCTTTATCAAGAAATCAAAGACCAGCTGCAAGGGGTGCCTGCTTATGGTTTTGGCATCGGTTTCCCTGGAAGTTTTAAGAATATCAAAACGATTTATCGTATTAATCTCGTGAAGAAAAATGCGATTATGAATGGAGAAGTGGAAGATAACGAAGACGAAAATGATTCGGATGAGGAGGGTAATGACGATGAATGAAAAATTCGCTAATTTATTCGCAGAATTCGCCCAAGTAAACAATCTCAAAATGATCGAGGACGAACGCCCTCTAGATGTTTATTACGGAAGGAACGAAGACGGCCGTCTTTGTATCGCCGTTGTTTCTAAGTTTTCTTCCTTGCTGCCAAAGCCAACAAAGGCTATGGAATTTATCCAAAGGAAAATTGGCCAAGAATATTGGACGTATATCAGCCTTCTTGACGAAAGCGCAAAATCAACATTTTTTTGGTTCTGCGATGACCTCCTTCAGACGATAGATGCTGCCGCAGACGATAAAGCGGCCTTTCAAGGGATTCTTGATAGGATCGCTATTTGGAAAAAGATGTTTTCTTCCAGAGGCGGCTTGCTTTCCGAGAAGGTGATTCAAGGTCTTTTCGGCGAATTGGTTTTTCTGGATGAATACATGATTCCGAAATACGGGAAGGAAAAGGCTGTCAAGGCCTGGGGAGGTCCGCTTGGTCTCCCCAAAGACTACACGATTGCTTTGGATTGGTTCGAAGTGAAGTGCATTTTGGCTACCGATTATTCCGTCACTATCTCATCTCATGAACAATTGCTCTCATCCAATCCGGGCCATTTGGTTGTAATTAAGGTGGAAAAGATGCCTGAGGCCTTTAATAATGGTATTTCAAACGTTAATCTCATCTTTTCAAAGATTGGGAAAGAGCTTAATGACATGCCGGAAATTCTCGAAGATTTCTTCGCTAAAGTTAGAAAGATTGGTTATTGGCCCGATGACGCTTACGATAATTATCGTTATAAGATTGTTGATAAATCTTTTTATTCCGTTTCAGAAGGCTTTCCGAGGATCACGAGTCCATCTTCTTTTGGCGACGCGTTCGGTAAGATTTCATATGAGTTGCTATTAAATGCCATCCAAAAATTCACAGAGGGGGACCAGGAATGGACGAAGAAAAACTAGCCGATTATTGGCAAGAGACAATTACTAACGCAGAAGCGACCGCTGAAAACGAGAATGCCTACCCCAAAGTAGCGTTTTTTAACAACACAAAAGATTTGCTGATTGATGCCAATTTTTTCACCGACATTTCTGAGGCCTATTATGATCGCGAGCGTGGCGATGTTCGTTATAAAGCGATGCACCTTGACGCCGGTCAAATCGACCAAACTGATGGTTCTATTCACCTGATGTATGTAGATTACGCTCAGAATGAAATGGGCACCATTACGAACGAAATGACGAATAAAGCCTACAATGGACTTCTCAATTTTGTTGATAATTGCACAAAAGATTTTTTTAGAATTAACAACCTTCAATCTTTGCCTGTTTTTTCGTTCGTGAAAGAGGTTCTCCAGGCTCTTCCTACTTGTGACAACATCCATCTATATTATCTCTCGACAAATCGCAGAAGCAGTCGGATTTCGCCTTTTGAAACCGAGAATGTCGTTATTGGCGGGAAAACCATTCGGGTTCAGACACATTTGCTCGACATCGAATATCTTTTCATGAACGAAAGCCAAGGCGAACCGGCAGAGCCCATTACCATCAATGTTTGCGATTATATTCCTGATGGTGTCGAATGCCTAAGCACAAAATTAAAAGACACAGAATATTCTGCGTATTTAGCTGTTCTCCCCGGACAATTCCTTAGCCAGATTTATCAGCAATATGGCGGTCGGCTCCTCGAATCCAACGTTAGGTCCTTCTTGAGCACGCGGGGGACCGTTAATAAGGGCATTCGAGCAACCATTAGAGACAACCCAGATCTTTTCTTCACATACAACAACGGCATCGCTTGCACGGCCGACGAAGTGACCACCCAGCTAAGGAACGGCGTCTTATTTATTACCGAAATGAAAAACTTCCAAATCATCAATGGCGGCCAAACGACAGCTTCGTTAAGGAATACCCAGCTTATTGATAAAGCCAATCTTGATAAAGTCTTTGTTTCAATGAAACTGACAGTCATCAATCAAAGCGTTCCGACAGATCGAAAACAAAACATGGTTCGGATGATTTCTAAGTATTCAAACACCCAGAACAAGGTTACCTCCTCAGATCTAAATTCAAATTCAGAGTTTTACGTTAAACTTGAGCAATTTTCGAGACGAATTATGGCGCCTTCGACGGGGAATAACACTTATACCACTTATTGGTATTTTGAAAGATCTCGCGGGCAATATGAACGTGACCAGATGGAGTTGACCAAAGCCAAAAGGAAGCAGTTCCAAGAGATTCACCCGAAGAACCAAAGAATGCGCATAGTGGATATTGCCAAATACTACAATTCGGTTGAGCAGTTCCCATATGACGTTTCCTGGGGCGGACAAGTAAACGCCGAAAAATTCCAAGCTCGAATTGAAGATAAATGGGACAAAGATGGTTCCCAGTTCAATGAGCTTTTCTTCCAGAACCTCGTTTCCGAAGCCATTCTTTTCAACAAAACGAGGGACATTATTGGCAATACTGATTGGTATAAACAGCATTCGGGTATTTTGGCTGAGTTGACCACTTACACCGTTTCAAAATTGGTCTATGAAGTTGAAAAACTTGGCGGTAAATCCATAGATTGGCCAACCATTTGGAAGACTCAAAACATTCCGGATGCTCTAAAAGATGAAATATTGAAACTGGGCGCCTGGGTTTATCAGGTACTTTCTGATCCATCCCGAGAAAAAGATAACTTGGGTGAATGGGCAAAGCTTGAGCGATGCTGGGCACATCTTTCAAAGATACCTTATCAGCTTTCCGATTACACGATTGCCTGTTTGGTTTCAACTGAAGAAATCAAAGCCACTCAGATTTCGGCCAAGAAAGAACAAAAAAGAAGCGATGCAGTTTCTAATGGTGTCGTAATTTTCAATCTTGGTTCTGCATTTTGGGAAAAGGTAATGAATGAAGGCGTCCGAGAAGGGAAGCTGTCGGGCTCTGATCTTGAAGATATTCAGAGCGCTATTAAATCATGCAAGAAGGGGTATCTTTTGCCGCAGGGGGTAGTGAATCGCATTATGGATATTCGGCAAAAACTTGAAGACGAAGGCCTTGACGTTCGTATCGATAAGTCTTTTTGAGATATTTATCTTTTAAGTGAACAAGCAAAATCGGTCGGCTGATGGTCGATCTTTTCCCTAACCGAGTCTCGAAGAGCAAAACAGCGCGGATCGTTGGCGTTGATGTCGAAAACTCGGTAGAGCCAATAGGTCGATGGATTATCACACATCGTTTGATATTCATTTTTACTCATGAAGAAAGCGTTATAAGGGTCTTTGTTTGTCGTCGTTTTCACTTCTATTTGAACGTTTCGAATATTTTTTCCAATTTGTTGGAAGGAATCCAGATCATAGCCATTCGAATCTTTCGGCTTGTGGATAGCATTAATTAATTGAGGAGCGAAGGCTTTAACCCGCTCTACTTCGAAGTCATATACAAATTTCTCTCCAACATCGCCAATCTTTTGGAATAAAATCTGATCTTCTATGTAATCGTGCAACAGATCTTTTAGGTCGTCATAACCCATGTTATTGACGCTTTGGTTTGCCTGGGCGATGAGAGCGTGGTCAAAATCATCGATTTCCGTAAGTTTTCTATCGCCAATGATGCTTTTGTCATCTTTCGAATAAAATTTTGCAAAAAACGCTCTCCTGTCGCTCTTGAATTTGCGGATTAATTCGCTGTCGTCTTTTTTATTTGGCATTGAGAAACCCGTTACAAAATTGGCGTTAATTAACTCGAAAGAACGATTGTTTTCAATTAGGCTATTAACAAAGTAGACCCCTCTATAGACATAGGTGGATCTATTTGAAGTTCTCACGAAAAGGTGGGCGGGCAACTGTTTAACTTGGGTTATGATGTCCTGTCTTAAAAAATCATCATAAAGAGCCTTGTTAACAGGTCTTGAGAATTGGGTCTTTTCAAAGTTTTCGTCGCTTTCTTTTTCAAGGCTGTAATTGTAGAAACGTGGATCATCAGTTATGTTGTCTGAATAAACACCACCGATTTCTGACTTCAATATGGCGAAGGGGTGTTTCGGATCATCCTCATTGAGCGCCATGCCATGCATTAATTCATAAACGCCGGCGATAGCACAAATATCGTAAGCAGTAACGGAGTCGTTAATTTTTAGGCCTTTGATTGAGGTTCTGGTTGAATTTTCTATCTCGTCTTGGTGGTCTGCCAAAATTTGTTTATATGATTTGAATCCATTGGCGACGTAAAAAGCCTCGCGATCATGTGATCCTTGGGTAGTAAAGGCCTTTGTGACGTAATCGGCAATATCGGCCGCGGTTCGGAGATAAGTAAAAAAGCCAAATCGATTGTTCGCTGGTTTGATTCCGGTTTTTACTTGATATAAGGCGGAAGCGGCTTTTTCTGTGGCCAGCATTTCCTCTCTTAATCTCATGCATTAAGCTTAGCAGCCGTTCCTTCGAATTAACAGATCGTTTCCTCTACGATGGCTAAAATGATTTTTTAATGGTTGTGAAAGGAGGGGAACACGTCTCTTTCAAAGCCTATTAAATTTTACGAATTTGATCAACATTTTTGAAAAAAATGGCTCATTTCTTATCAGTCTTTTTATATCTATTTCATCGCTACAACGAGCTTCTATCATCTTCCCAAAAAGGTAACAACACATGTTGAGACCGTATGCGAATTGTCGTTAAGAAACGCCGATAAACACTAAATAACTTTAAGATTATTAAGAAAATGAGAAACCCCATTTTGGCCTATTTTAAGCCATTTCCGGAAGACCCGAAAAAGGATATAGAGTCCGGGAACATAT
>Ga0183101_1000593_pt1 | contig 14066 bp, 17 predicted proteins | sample Biomet3_FD_127790 | JGI IMG/M metagenome (GOLD analysis project Ga0183101, IMG submission 127790) | Microbial communities from bioreactor (seeded with sewage sludge) at LBNL, California, USA - Biofuel metagenome 3 | ecosystem: Engineered > Bioreactor > Anaerobic > Unclassified ... | reverse complement strand
TTTCTTCTTCGTCAAGAATCCGAATCAGCGAAAAATCCTCGCCCTTTTATTCACCTTTGGCTCTGGCACCTTCTTTGCCCAGCCTTTGCTCGCTTCTTTATATGGCGCTCAGGTCTATAACGATTCCAATCTCTTCAACATTTCCTTCCGGGTTTTCGTCTACTCTTACGTCTTCGTCGCCATCGGCGGGGATAAGATTGCCCCCGAAGCCAAAAGCAAAAAGGAATTAGCCAAAAAGATTTTGCTGAACCCAATTCTTCTTGCCACATTCTTCGGCTTATTGCTCTGGGCGCTTCAAGCGATTCCTGGCTCCCATGAAGCCCAATGGTGGACCCTAAGAAAAGATTGGATCAATCCGAGCGCTACTCTAACCCCCAGCTACGTTCCTTTTTGGCGGATTGATGTTTCGCTGCCGTGGGTCTATGCGGTTTTAAAAGCCCTCGGGGCGTTAGCTTCGCCTCTAGTTTATTTGGCGATCGGTTTGACCTTGGGCGAAAAGAGCATCAAAGAAGCGGCGGCGAATCGATTAGCGTGGCTCTTTGCCTTCTTCCGGATCTTCGTCGGTCCTCTTTTAGTCTTAGGGATTCTTTATGCCCTCGAAGGAATTGCTAAAGCCTGCGCCTACCCGCAACTGATTTCTCTTGCGACGGTTCAAAGCACCATTTTGATGTGGGCGGTGCCCCCGGTGACGGTGGGGGTGGCTTATTGCCTCGAGTTCGATAATGAAAAAAATCTCGCGAGTGACGCGAGCCTTCTTTCGACGATTCTCTTCATTCCCGGTGTCGTGGTTTTCACCCTCTTACTCACCGTGATTGAAAATAGCGGTTTCTTCTTTGCTTAATGATTCTCTTTAAAAAGACCCGAATCTTTGGCTTTCGTTTCGATCTCTTTCTTATCCTCATCATTGAGCGAGGCAAGGAAGGTGGCTTTTCCACCTTGTAAGGCATTTAACATCAACGCGGCAAAGAACTTCGCGGTCGAAGGATCGGAAGGAAGATCCTTTTTGGCGATGCTGTAGCCATAAGAATCGATGGTCTCTAAGGCATATAGATAGATTTGCCGATCGATAAACGGACGTAAAGAAGTCGAGGCTTGATCCCCATCGTTGTGGTGCCACATTTTTTGCAGGGCTAAAAAGAAATGCTGCGAGGTTTCGCTCCGCTCAGGATTGGCTTCTTCGAAATCGGGCATATGGCGGTAATTGAAAGCGTAGATGACTTCATCAGGATAGAGAGCGGCTTGTTGACCGATCAGATAAAGATTGTCGGCGATGACTTTCGAGAAATCATCATCCTCTTTAAGACTCTTGAGGGTATAAAGAGTGGCCATCGCTTTGTGATAGGCCTCATCGAGAAGGTTGTTCTTGTTTTGGAAATGAACGTAAATCGTCGGTTCAGTAATCCGAAGAAAAGCGGCGATCTTTTTCGTCGAGACCCCTTCGATACCATTTTTAGCGCCTTCGATGATAACGCGATTCAGGATTCTTTCGTCAATATTTCTTAAATTTCTTCGTGCCATTCGAGTCTTTATTGACGGGCTCCCCGCCAAATAAAACGACTTTATTTTAGACGATTGCGTAAAATTCACAACACATTTTCTTAGGAGTTTTCAAAAAAGCAGGGACTCTTTTGAAAAGGGGTTGCGCGCGCTTCGAGATGGATTAAAATACAATCATGAACATCTTATTCCTTCTTTTACCGAAGAATCAGGTCGATTATCTCTTCGAAGATTTCACGGTTCGCCAAGCCCTCGAAAAGTTGGAAGGAAAACGCTATTCGATGATTCCGGTCATTAACCGGAAGACGGGCAAATACGAACGCTCGCTCATGGAAGGCGATTTCCTTTATTACCTCACCAAAAATCATCTCTCGTTCAGCGAACTTGAAAAAATGAATTTGCAAGATGTGCCCGCCTCACGCGACATCCAAGCGGTGGGAGTCAATTGCCAAATCAAAGAACTCTACGACAAGATCATCGATCAAAACTTCGTTCCGGTCGTGGATGATAACGGCGTCTTCATCGGTATCGTCACCCGCCGAAGCGTCATGCGGACATTGCTTCCGGAATCAAACGTTCCGCAAAAGTAATATCGCTAGCAAATCCCCTTTAAAATGAAAACCAACCGCATCTTCCAATCCGGTTGGTTTTGTTTTTTAGAGCTTCTCAATCAAGGCTACGCTCTTCTGAAGAGCATCGCCCTTGTACGATTCGACCTCGCCATCATCAACGAGCTTGGCTAAGGAGGGATCAATCGGGAGTTCATCGAGTAAGGGCACGCCATAACGCTCGGCGACTTTGCTCAGATCGCCAGCGCCGAAGACATCGATCTTTTCACCGCAATGAGGGCAAGTGGCATACGCCATGTTCTCAACGAGACCGAGAATGTTGATCTTCATCATCTTCGCCATGTTGACCGATTTCTCGACCACCATGCTGACTAATTCCTGAGGCGAAGCGACAACGATGACACCATCGACCGGAATCTGCTGGAAGACGGTGAGCGGAACATCGCCCGTGCCTGGAGGCATATCAATAAGAAGGACCTCCATCTCGCCATAGATGACATTGCTATAAAGTTGTTGGACCAAACTCGAGATCATCGGTCCGCGCCAGACGATTGGAGTGGCGGGTGTATCGACGAGAAGATTGGCCGACATAATTTCGATGCCGCCTTTCGTCTTGCCCGGATAGATGCCGTTTTCATCGCCAACCGTTTGATAATCCTTTAAGCCAAAAGCTTGGGGGATCGAGGGTCCGGTAACATCGGCGTCAAGGATCGCGACCTTATGGCCCGCTCGGGCTAAAGAAGCGCCCAAAAGCGAGGTGACCATGCTCTTGCCAACGCCGCCTTTGCCGGAGATCACGGCAATCGTTTTCTTAAAGGAAGAGGACTCGTGGAGTTTCAGTTTCTCGATTTTGCCGCGGCTCGGGCAATGCTCTTCGTCGCAGCCATCGCATTCGTGATTACAATTTTCTTCGCTCATAATTAACCTCGTTGACGATTATACAAACTCGAACGGCGAAAGTCATTGAATACGATAAGGGACTTGACAGGCAGTGTATGATATCTCCATGACCTGGAACGATGTTGGCTCTTTAGCCCTCAATACCTTACTGGACTCCCTCAAAATCCTCGGGATGGCCTTCGCCATTTACCTCTTGCTCTCCTTCTTTGAAGACAAGATCGCGGCCTTGCTCGAAAAGAATAAAAAATACGGTCCCTTATTCGGCGCGTTAAGCGGAGCGATTCCGCAGTGCGGCATCTCGGTGGTTGGGGCGGACCTTTATACCAAACGCCATTTGACGATGGGCACCCTCGTCGCCATTTTCATCGCCTGTTCGGATGAGGCCCTTCCGATTTTCTTTGGTTCTTTTAACAGTCAAAAATGGTTTATGGTGTTTCCCTTATTGGCGATCAAAATCGTCGGGGGCGCTTTCGTCGGCTTCATTGTCGATTTGATTAACAAGAAAGACGATGAAGAAGTGGTTGAGCATCTTGAGAGTTGCACCGGCGACGTTCAATGTCACCATGGCTGCTGCGGGCACGAGATCGAAGGCGAAGGCCCTTGGCATGAACACTTGATCCATCCGCTGCTTCATTCCTTAAAAATCTTCGCTTACGCCTATATTGTTTCCTTTACCTTCGGCCTCATCATGCAATGGGTTACGCCTGAAGCCATGGCCAATTTCTTAACCAGCAATCATTGGGTATCGCCTTTATATTCTGTCGTGATTGGTCTCATTCCGAACTGTGCTTCCTCGGTCTTGATTTCCGATCTTTATCTTAATGGTGCCTTGCCCTTTGGCGCTCTCGTTTCAGGCTTGGCGGTCAACGCGGGCTTAGGACCGATTTACCTTTTCAAAGGCAAAAAGAATCTCAAAGAAGCGTTCCTCATTATGGGGATTTTGCTTGTGAGCTCGCTCGCTTTGGGTTATGCCTTTATTTGGGTTGGCTTATAAGGAGGCTATCGTTATGCCAGAGAAAAAGAAAACCAATACCGCAACGAATTCAAAGAGCAACCGGACGGGCGAAGATATCGACATGCTGCACGAAAAGGAAAGCGATCCCGAGAGTTCAAGCGATTACGGGAATGAGGCTTATAAGGATAATTATGACGCCGCTTAATCTCAAAAAACTGAGCGTTTGGGGCGACCAGCTTTCCTATAATTCGACGTTGCGAGAGCTATTGGATGCTTTTATCGAGGAAGCCGTGACAAGCAATCACGAGATTCTTCGCCATGATTTTAAAGATTTAAAAATCAAACCCTGCAAAGACTGCGGTGGTTGCTTCCAAAAAGAAGTGCCTTGCGCCTATCTCGATGACTTTAATGACGTGGCAAGCGATCTTATGATGAGCCAAGATCTCGTGATCTTCGCCGAAGGAAGTTTTTCTTCTTCGCTTTTAGCCGCCCTCAGCAAAGCCGTGGTTTTCGAAGAAGCCCCAACTCCGTTGGCCTTAGAGAAAATCATCTTGGTGTATTTGGGGAGCGAAAAAGAGCTTCAAAAACAAATCCAGCGTTATTTTGCAGGGATTTTGGAATTAGCGCCGGATAGCACCAAAGTCCTTCGCTATGAAAAAGACGATCCGAAAGCTCTCGATGGTGTCAAAGAGTTAGGTCGGAATTTATAAAGATTTTATCGCATCTAATAGAGTCTTGATGGCAAGATAATCTTTTTCGATGCTCGAGGCCTCAATACTCGGAAAGTGGACGAATAAGGCGGGGATGCCACTCGCAAGATCAAGGTAATAGACTTCGTTGCAGATGTAGCGTCCCGGATCGAGACTCAAATCGACCATGATACCTTTTTGAGCAAGCGCCGCTTGTAAGGGGGCGAGTTCTAGAGTGGTGCTCAATTGTTTCGAAGCTCCAGGTAAAATCGCTTCGCCCATCTTGCGGACACCATCGTTATCGAGATGGAGGGCATTCATTTCGTTATAAGCATTTTTCTCTAAAGAGATATATTTGCGGGATGAGGCGAGCCCCAAACTTAAGATAAAATCGTATTGCTTGAGATTTTTGATGTGATCGAAAGCCGTTTTGGCGCCGGCGTAGCTCACGGGGAGTATGATGACGTCATGGCCTTCATTCTTGAAGGATAAGGCAACTTTTTCAGCTGGATTATCGTGATGCTTCAGGAAGGCCCCGAAGCCGGTGATGAGGATTTTTTTCATTCTTTTCCCCTCCCTTGCCGAAATCTTACGGGCAATTCCTCAAATTGCAATCATTATTCTTGGAAGCGGGTTTCCTAAAGAAACAAACGTAAGAAGACTGGGTCAGTCTTTGCTTCTCGTCACGAGAAGAAAAGAGTGTATATTAGTGGCATGAACGAAGAACAAAAACATCAGTTGATCAAAGACACCTTGAGTGCCGAAGTTAAGAAAAAACTTTACCTCTATTCCTATATTGGTTTATTGCTTTTGGCGATCATCAATATTCTTTTCGCGGCGATTTCTCTCGTCCTCGATAGCAACCTTTCGAGTGACCAGCACGCTTCGATGATTTGCTCTTATGTGGCGTTAGGCTTTGCCGGGCTCAATCTTCTTTTCCTCGCGATCTTGAGCGCTTTCTATTTTGTTCAAGGCGATGAAGAACCTTCCCTCAAAAGAATCCGCGGGGTTTCCTTACTTCGGATTTTCGTTCGCTTCGTCAATTTAGGCGTCGGAGTTTCTTTTCTCGTCTCTACGTATCTGGGCTTAGCAGGCGGAAGTGAAAAATGGTGGAACGCTTTTATCCGGGGCTGGAGCATCGTCCTCATTGTGATTGAAGGGTTGATGTTCCTCTATGCTTTGTGGAAGAACGCTTGGATTAAAGAGAATCCGGAACGCTATTTAACGCCGGTGTATCCGCTCTCAGAAAAAACCACGTCCCTCAAAAAGAAAGAAAGTAACGTCCCGGCTAAGAAAGCTGCAGCGAAGAACAAAACCATCGCACTGAAAAATGATGTGATTGAAGTCCCGGTGGAACCCAGCGAGACGAAGAGACTTCCTTCCGAGAAGAAATAAGATAAAAAATATCCCCTTTGGATTTGACCATCCAAGGGGGATTTGCTTATTTAAGGGGGATTTTGAAGAGCTTTTGGGCGTTGCGATACATCAGATTATGATAAAGACGCCCCGGGAGTTTGACCTTGTTTCGGAGGTAAGCTTCATACATCGGATTACCTAAAGTATCGAGGCCATCAATCGGGTTATCGCTTCCGAACATGATGCGGTCTTCGCCAATATCCATCAAAACCTTTTTGGCAATCTTGATGTCGACCCAGGCGGTGTCGCCATAGACGTTGGGGTGGTTCTTCAAGACTTCGAGGGCCGAATGGTTATCGCTGACGAGTTGCATATGGGCGGCAATGAACTTGAGGTCGGGGTATTCCCCGGCGACGAGACCCAGATAATAAACGTCGCTATATTTGTCTTGGGCGGTGTGAACTTGAATCGGAAGATCGTAGCGGCGCGCTAAGTCGAAATAGGGTTTGAGGTTTTTGCTGGTGATCCGGAGATGGGATTCATAGGGATGAAACTTGAGTCCATAGATGTATTGCCGATTATCAGCGATGCATTTTTCGAGTTCGGGTGTCACGGTTTCGTGGTGGGGGTTAATCCAAACCATCGCCCCGAAACTCTTCGGGTCTTTTTGGACGAACTTCAAAACGGTTCGCAAACCTTGGAGTTGGCTCACTTGGTGGATTCCATATTTATCGACCGAGGGATATTCGGCGCAATCGCAATCCGAAACCAAAGTGAAACCAATAAGGTACTTTTTATTCGATTCCATCAAAAGATTCTCGGATTCTTTGATGGTGGGCCAGTGGGCGATATGAGCGTGCGAATCGATAATCATGGTTTCAGTCTAGTCCTTTTTTAAGAACTTATCCGACAAAATGGTCAAAAGACGATTTAACTCCTTTTCGTCCAAACCCCCGTTCGTGGGATTGGGGAAAAGAAAATCCGCTTCTTTGCGGGTGGGTTCGACGTAGCGTTCGTGCATCGGACGGACAGTAGAAAGATATTGCTTGAGGATATGATCCGTGTCATAACCCCGTTCCTTTCGGTCGCGGATGATTCGACGGGCCAAACGAATATCGGCTGGGGCATCGACATAGATGAAATAATCAAAGTATTTCCGGGGTTCGGGAATCACGTAGGCCAAGATCCCTTCGACGATGACGATGCTCGTCGGGGTAAAGGGCGTCGTTTCCTTCTTGCGGGTATGAGTGGCAAAATCAAATTGAGGAACCGCAATCGTTTCGCCACGTTTGATGGCTTTAAGGTGGGCGATAAAAAGTTCTTCGTCCATCGCGGAAGGCGAGTCGTAATTGAGGGCGTCTCTCTCCGCCATCGAGAGATGAGACTGGTCGCGGTCATAAGCATCGTAAGGCAAGATCGACGCGGCATCTCCAAGGTGCTGTTTTAGAGCCGCGGAAAGGAGACTTTTTCCTGAACCTGATCCGCCGCCAAGAGCGATTAAATGACTCATAGCATAATTTTGATGGTGTTTTCATCAGAAAACAACGCTTTTTTACTCGGTTTCAGTTTCCGATAAAACAATATTTACAAAAATTATCGAAATACCGAAAAAAACTTTACTTTTGATATATTGATATATTTTGTTTACAAGAGCTATACTAACCCCCGAGTTCTAAAGGGGTGCTCATTCTATGAGAAAACATTCGATTCTTTTTGTAATGGCCATTTCCTCACTTTTGGTCTTGGCCTCGTGCGGTCCAGAAGCTGGAAGCAGCTCTTCCTTATCTTCCAAGAGCGCGGCTACTTCGAGCAGTGCATCAAGCGCCGCCAGTTCGAGCACTTCGTCTTCGGCTTCGAGTTCGTCTTCTTCGGCGTCTTCGAGTTCGTCAAGTTCTTCTTCTTCGAGTTCGTCTTCTTCGATGGATACGGTGATTGCTTCTATCAATGTCGATAGCACTATTCCAGAGGTGAAGGTTGGCGAAAATCTCGATTTGACTTCTTATTGCCATTTCTTCAATGCCGCGAACGAAGAAGTTCCGGCCAAGTCTGTCACAAAGCTTGTGCTTGCCGAAGATTCTTTGAAGAGCAAAGGCACTGGCACTTTCTCCGATGCGAGTAATGTCATGCTTTTCACCGCTGAACAAGCCGGTGATTTCCTCGGCACAGTTTCTTGCCAAGGCGTAGCGGCGGATAAGACGCTTACGGCTAACGTGAGCTTCTCGATCACGGCCAATAGCGATATCACCGCCTTAGCCAAGAAGTGGTCGACCATTCAAGATAACTTTACGTTAACGGCTTCGGCTGGTTTCAATTCGCAAGTCGCCACCCGAACCGCGAATTATATTTCCTATGGCGATGGAAATGGCATCGTTGTCTCAAGCAAAGACAAAGAAGCCTATCCGTTCACTCTCGATAGCAAAGGCACTTTGAATGTCCTTCCGCATGACCGTGGCGTTGGAAGTGACATTTTGAAAGAAGCCGCTCCGTTACTTGAGGTGAGCGATAAGACCTTCCGCAATTACCAAGCGTTATCGAAAGCGCTTAAAGGCACCTATTCTTATTTCATCGTTGGCGCTCCGATCGGTCGTATGATGAAGAACCTTGGCTATGAATCGACCTTAATCTCAACGAGCAAAGGCGATTATTACCTTGCGTTCTTAGGCGTGAAGACCACGGGCGATGACTTAGTTTTCACCGCTTATGGCATTTCCATGGCTGGCGCGTTAGCGAGCTTTGGCGATTTTACTTTTAGCGCTATCGGAACTTCTTCGCTCAGCGTTCTTGACCAATATGTCAAGGATGCTAAGGCTCCGGATAAAGTGGATGTCGCTCCGCTCATCAACAAGATTAAGAGTGTTGCCGATGCTCATAACTACACGGTTGATGGCACGGCTGATTTCTATACCATCGATGGCAAGAGCCTTGTCGATTTGAAGAGCGCGATGGCGAGCAATGCTTTTTTGGAGGCTTTTGTTGGCGACATTCGCAAGCCCCGTCAGTTGATACTGACCCTAGATGGCATGTGGATGCATTATTACAACGTTAACGAAGAGCAAGACAACAAATACGATGAAGTCAACTTTGGTTATTTGAACCATACGGATGGCACCGTGTATACCTTCACCATGGAAAATGGCAAGGCCGTTCTTGGCTCTCAGGATATGGATTATTCGACTTACGCTGCGACTAAAGCCCCGTATTGGAATACGTACAAGAAGGGACTTGCCTCGCTTTCTGAAGAACGGATCAACCAAGGCAGTTTGACCGTTGATAGTGGCGTCTATCAATACGAATACGTCTACGATCTCAACCATGGCACGCCCGAGAAAGCGCTAGGGACGAATGCCCTCGATCTTCTCTTCCCGGAATGCTATGACCTCTTCACTTCCTCGAGTTCGGGCACTCCGATCATCGAGAGCGAGAAGATGGCGTTAAGCTATGACGATACGTCGATCACGGTGACGATTTCAATCCCGCTTTATGTGACGGAAACGATTCAAAGCGAATTGCGGATGACACTAAAGACCACGGCGATCGGCTCGACGGTGATCAATGGTCTCTCCGACATCCTTAGTGGTACCTCTGAGGGTGGTGGGGACGATTATTGAGCGTTAAAACGCTAGGATAGGAAAGCTTCTCTTCGGAGTAGTTTTCTTTTCTCTCGGGCTCAAGAAGCATTTTCTCTCTTGCGCTACGACAACTTCCGAGTAGAATTATTCGTGCCTATTGGGGTGTAGCCAAGTGGTAAGGCATCGGACTCTGAATCCGAGATGCACTGGTCCGACCCCAGTCACCCCAGCCAATAGGACCTTATGACCGTTTCGGGAATTCCGAAACGGTCTTTTTTATCGCAAATTGTAAGCATTTTTTAGTGGATAAATGACACAATTGTGTCTAACATCTTTCCGTTATCTTCAAAAGGGGGCAAAAAAATGAAGAAATCAAAAACATTCGCTGAAGCCGTGATGGCGGGAGCCGCAGCAGTAGCCTTAGTTGGATTAGTCTATGCCGGTGGCAAAAGTAATACGGTTGATTTAATGGCGGAGCAAGAGTCTTCCCATACTATTACATTCGACAAGAGTTATTCGAATAGACCAGCCAGTACTGGGGTTACTCAGCTCAGCGATTCGAGTTTTGGTTTGCACAATGGAGGCTATATCGTAGCCGATTTCGAAGGCACTGATAATGTCACAAATACTCAGAGCAAACTTGTCCTTTTTTCGGCGACGGCAAATGAAGGAACCGGATCCGGAAACCATTCTCTTTATCTTTCGATTGATCTTTATGCCAATAACATCACTTCTGCTTCTTTCGCTGGGGGAACGAACTCGGGATCAACTACGAATTATCAAACCGTTATCAGCCTTTATGCAAATAACCACACCAATCACAGCTCTTCAGAAAGCGCCTTAAAGAGTTCAACAGCCGAAACGACGATTACCAATGGCGGAATATCTGGCTCGGCCAATCACGTGCATTATCAAATTAGCGATCAAACAGTGATCACTAAAGGTTTAACCATTTATTTCACTAGTGTTTCCGTTACATTTGCTTGCTAATTGATTCGTCAAATTAAAAGGCCGTTCCTAGCGTTTGGACTAGAAACGGCCTTTTGTTTTATGACACGATTAGGCTTTTAAGATGGCTTTGCAGATCTCAATCATCTGTTTGAAATCTTTTTCCGAGAGATACTCGAAGCGGCCATGGTGGTTGTAGCTGCCAGTGCCAAGGTTCGGAGTCGGGCAACCCATAAACGAGAAGGTCGCTCCATCGGTGCCACCGCGGATGGGCTCGTGACGAGGAGCGATACCAAGCGAAGCATAAACTTCATCGGCGTGGATGACCGCGCGCGGATCTTTTTCGAAGACTTCGTGCATATTGCGGTAGTCATCTTTTAAGGTCAAGGTGATCTTGGCTTTCGGATAGCGAGCGCTCAAGAGAGCCTGGGCATGGGTGAACTCGGCTTTCTGGGCATCGAGTTTCGCTTTGTCGTGGTTGCGAATGATGTAGTGGAATGAGCAACTTTCGGCGGTGCCATTGAGGGCTAAAAGATGGTTGAATCCCTCGCGTTTTTCAGTCTTCTCAGGCCGCTCTTCGGGGTTGAGAAGCCCATCGAACTCGCTAGCGAGATGGAGCGCATTGACCAATTTGCCTTTGGCCTCACCCGGGTGAATCGAAACGCCTTCAATTTCAATATCGGCGTGAGCGGCATTGAAGTTTTCATCTTCGATGATATCCGGATCAGCGCCATCAAGGGTATAAGCATAGGCAGCGCCAAAGCGCTTGGCATTGAAGTGCTCCGGTCCGCGTCCGATTTCTTCATCGGGCGTGAATAAGAGGCAAATCGGATGATGCTTCACTTCGGGGTGGCGGACATAATACTCGACGGTGGCCATTATAATGGCTAATCCCGCCTTATCATCAGCGCCCAATAAGGTGTTGCCATCGGTGACGATGAGACCAGTGCCGATATAGTTCTTCAATCTCGGGAAATCCTCTGGCGACATTGAATACTTCTCATTCAAACGGATGACGCCGCCATCATAATGTTCAATATAACGGGGCTTCACGTTGGTGCCCGTGACTTCTAAGGCGGTATCCACGTGGCTATTTAAGCCAATCGGATCGAGCGTGGGATCGCCCGGGACCTTAGCGTAGACCCGGCCGAATTCATCCATCTCGGCTTTGATGCCCAACTCCGCTAATTCTTTGATGAGAAGCTTGCTCAAATTGAGCTCTTTCATCGCGCTCGGGGTCGTAGCGCTCGTGTCATCGCTTTGCGTATCAATTTCGCAATAACGGACGAATCGTTCTAATTCTTTGTCCATAAATAAATCCTCTATCAGGGGCTATTCTATCCTCTTCATAATGAGTTGGCTATGCCAATGCTAGGATTGAGGCGACTTCAAAAGAAAGAAAAACGAGGAACAATCTTCTCGGTTTTGTTGCTTTTTCGTCGCAGATTTTGTGGCATAATGAACCCAATGAAAAAAACTCAGCGTCTTCTCATCCTTCCTTTGGCTGGCCTATTGGCCTCTTGCCATTTCGGCGTTTCTTCGTCCGCGTCGAGTTTGTCCTCGTCTTCTTCGTATGTCTCTTCCTCGACATCTTCCGCGGTAGGAAGTTCTTCGTCTTCCTCGAGTTCTCATTCAACAGCTTCCTCTAGCGCTCCAAGTTCGAGTTCATCGTCTTCGAATTCTTCCTCTTCTTCGCTTTCTTCCTCTTCGACCCCAAGCGAAGAGGTCGCACTCCCTTCGAGCGAAGATTTCCTCCATTTTTGGTCATATTCCTCGCAAATCTCCATCGGATTGCGTTTTTCAAATGCCTCGCTTTACGCTCTTTCGCACTACGGAGCGAGCGATGAACAGAAGTGGGGCGATCTTTATTTCCCTTGTACTTTGAACATCAAGATCGACGAGAAAGAATATGTCTACGAAGAAGCGGGTGCCCGCATGAAGGGCAACACCTCTCGCCGGGAGATTGCCGATACCTCGGGAAACATCACCGCCTCTTGCCATTTCAAGATTTCGCTAAAAGCCACTTTTGATGATGCTTTGTATGATCTTGATGCCTTCAAGGCCTTCAAACACGATTGGAGTGCTGATGCCGCGGGTTTAGCCGCCAGGAAGAAACGGACGTTCTTCGACATGGAGAAATTCGATCTCAAATATCTTCCTCGAAATCAAAACAAAACTTTGTCCCAAGAGATTTATTGTTACGATGCTTTCCGTTCTTTCGGTATTTTAGCCCCGCATGCCAAATGGGCGAACGTGAGTTTATCCAGCGAAAAAAGCGATGTTTCCTTTGTCTATGAAATCATCGAGGACATCGATAAGGTTTTCTTGAAGCGTCACTTTTCGAAAGCCGAAGCCAAGGGCGATCTTTATAAGTGCGTATGGGGCAATGCCGGGGGATGGAAGAGCGCCAACTTATCCCGCGATGGAGCGGTGGAGAAAAACGATACGGCGAGCACGTTGACCAGTGGGGGCCGAATCGCCAAGGGCCGCATTGGGGTCGAAGATAACTACAACGGCTATCACCCCAATTACCAGCTGAAAACCAATGACGATGGCGAAGCGAGCGACTTCTCAAAAATGGCGAATTACATCAATACGGTTTGGAACCTTCGCTTTCGAAAATCCCCGCAAAACGCCCTCGAAAGCATTTTGGATGTCCAAGAATTCCTCCGTTTTGAGGCGGTCAGTTATCTCTTTGGCAATTTCGATGATCAGCGGAACAATGGCAACAATTATTACCTTTATTTCCGCCCGAGCGATGGCAAAGCCATTTATATTCCTTATGACTGGGATTGGGCTCTCGGAGTCATGGAAGATGGGAAGAATCTGGATATGTCGGCTTTTACTCCATTCCAGACAACGGGTCTTAATGGTACCATCGACACCAATATTTATTACGTCACGATATTTTCGAGTTCTTTAGCCTATGAGCAATCGTCGTATATCGCCTCCTACAAGGCCTATATCCAAGAGGCAGTGGCGGACAATTATCTTTCGGGCTCCGTTTACGAAGCCTTTGCTTCAAAAGCGCCTTCCTCTCTTGGGGTCGCCGATGTGGCCACTGCCAAAACATATGCCCAGAAGAAACTAGCGACGATTGCCAAATCGCTTTCTTAACCAATAAAAAGTCTAATGACTTTCTTAATAAAGTGCGGGGCAAATTCCCTCGCCCCTTTATTTATGAAACATTTCCATCATTTTCCGCTTCTCGTTTTGAGTCTACTTGTTCTCTCTTCGTGCACCCTTCCGACGGGTACGAGCGGGGCAATCAAAGTCCCTTCGACCTCAAATACGACTTCGACAAGTACGGGAAAGACTTCGACAAGCTCTACCGGAACCTCGACATCACCCACGTCAACAACGGTTTCTTCCGTTCCGGCTTCTAGTTCTAGCGATGATTCCGGTCCTTCTTATGATGATTTTTGGGCTTATTCAAGCGCTTTGACCATCTCTTTAAAATTCACGAACGCTTCGCTTTATGCCCTTAGTAACTATGGCTATAACTACGACGAGAAATATGCCGATGTGTATTTCCCTGCGACGTTTAGCGCCACGCTGAATGGGAAAACCTATACCTATGATG
>Ga0183101_1000017_pt21 | contig 14067 bp, 15 predicted proteins | sample Biomet3_FD_127790 | JGI IMG/M metagenome (GOLD analysis project Ga0183101, IMG submission 127790) | Microbial communities from bioreactor (seeded with sewage sludge) at LBNL, California, USA - Biofuel metagenome 3 | ecosystem: Engineered > Bioreactor > Anaerobic > Unclassified ... | reverse complement strand
TAGAGCCGCGCAGTCGCTGGCCACATTGGGCCGCGCCTCAAAAATGATGCCGATGACTCCCAAAGGCACCGTTACCTTTTTGATATGCAGACCATTGGGACGGTCATACTCGGCAAGGGTTTTGCCGACAGGATCCGGCCATTCAGACACTGCAAGCACGCCGTCGGCCATGCCCTGTATTCTCTTGACGTCAAGGGACAGGCGGTCGACCATAGACGGCGACAGATCGTCGCGGGCTGCGGCAACATCCTCGGCGTTGGCGGCGAGAATGGCGTCAGTGTTTTCTATCAAAGCTTTCGCTATTAGTTTCAAAGCGTCCGTTTTGTCGTCGGCTGCGGCTGTCCGAAGGGACATGGCAGCCGCGGCTCCGCGCGCACCCATTTTTTCTAATTCTGTCATCTGTATTACCTCTGATCTTTCTTTGGAACGAATACAGTTCCGATGTCTTTGCCTTCTATCAGTGAGTAGAGACTTTCCGGAGCGCTTCCGCTGATGACGCCGCATGGTATGCCGGCATCAGTTGATATCCTGGCGGCTTTGATCTTGGTGATCATTCCGCCGGTGCCCAGTTTGCTGCCTGCGCCGCCGGCAAGAGCCTCAATGTGTTCGTCGATCTCGTCGACGACGGAAATGCGTTTGGCGTCGCCGTGAGCACGAGGGTCTTTGTCGTACAAGCCGTCGATGTCGGTCAGGATGACCAGAAGGTCTGCTCCTACGACTTTTGCAACGATGGCGGACAGGGTATCATTGTCGCCGATGTTGTGTCCGTCTAGCTCGGCAATGGCAACGGTGTCGTTTTCGTTGACCACAGGGATCATGCCCATGCTTATGAGCTGTGTGAAGGTGTTGTGGACATTCAGTCTGGCGCCGGAGTTGTCGATATCGTCGGCGGTCAGCAGGACCTGCGCAACGGTGTTGTTGTATTCGCCGAAAAACTTGTCATATAGAAACATTAGCTCGCATTGGCCAATAGCCGCCAGAGCCTGTTTTTTGCTGTTGTCGTCGGGGCGGGATCTGAGACCCAGCTTACCTATGCCAATGCCGATGGCACCGGAGCTTACGAGGATCATTTCATGGCCTGCGTTTTCCAGGTCGCTGATCACGCGGCAGAGAGATTCCAGCCTGCGAAGATTTGCCTTGCCGCCGTCGTGAGTGATGGTGGATGTTCCCACCTTTACCACTATTCTTTTGTATTTTGAATCTGTTATAGCCATATTATCTGTCTGAACCGTTCCTTTCCAATCCGTATTTCTTAATCTTGTTGTACATCGTTCCTCTGCTGACGCCGAGTTCCGCAGCTGCTGCGGAGATGTTGCCTCTGTGGTTCTTCATTGCTATTATTATAGCGCTTCTTTCAGTATTTTCAATAACAGAAAGAGGCGTGGAATCATCTTCTTTAGTAAAACCAAAGGCTTCATTGTAGGTACGCTGGCCGATCCTCAGCTCGTTCGCTATGTCGTCTGAGGTTATCTGCCGGCCTTCGTAGAAGATTGCCAGCCTTTGGGTAAGGTTCTTCAGCTGCCGCACATTGCCCGGCCAGGCGTAGTTCATCAGAAGGGACATGCCGCTGGGGCTGATGTCCGGTTTGACGTTCATGTCTTCGCAGAAGTGGTCGACGAGACCTGGAATGTCAGACACTCTCTTGCGCAGCGGCGGGATAAAAAGCTCAATGGCGTTCAGACGGAAGTAAAGGTCTGAGCGGAACTTTTTCTCTTCGCTCAAAGTGAAGAGGTTCTGGTTGGTGGAAGCGATTATTCCGGCGGTCAGCGGTATGACGCGGTTTCCGCCTACGCGCTCAAATTCTTTTGACTCCAGCACTCGCAGCAATTTGGACTGCATGGACAAGTTCATATCGCCGATTTCGTCCAGCAGAATGTCGCCGCCTGCGGCAGCCTCAAATCTGCCCGCATGAGATGCATCGGCGCCGGTGAATGCGCCTTTCTCGTAGCCGAAAAGTTCGGATTCCAGCAGGTTCTCAGGGATGGCCGTGCAGTTGATCGTGACATATGGTGCGCGGACGTTTTGATAGCGGCTGGCGTGGATGGCGCCGGCGATGATTTCTTTGCCAGTGCCAGTTTCGCCGATGATCAAAACCGGCAGCTTGCTGGCCGCGGCTTTGCGCGCCTTTTCTTTCAGGTCCGTCACGGTGTGGTCGTCACCAATGAAGTCATCGAAGGAGGCGACGCCGGCGAAACGCGAGATGGTGTCGTAGATATCACCGATCTCTTCGGCAGTGCTGCTGCTTTCGCTGAAAATGCTCTTTACGCGGTTCATATTGCGGAAGATGATCGTACCAAGGGCACCTATGACAGTGTCACTGACGGGATCTTTGATTGGAAAGATGCTGGAAATGCACTTGCGTCCCTGTATCTCCAAAAGCAGGCCTCGGTAGGACTTGCATTCGGCGATCACCTTTCGGAATGGTGACACCGTATCTAGAGATGAGATGTCTTTGCCGACGAAGCTTGGGGCGGAAGGCATCTGAATCACCGAGCCGCGGCTGACGTAGAGGATCTTGCAGTTTTCGTCCACAAGGATGGAAACGTCGAAGACCTGGTCCATCAGTTCACGCAGGGTGCTGTATTTTTTATTCAATTCTTCTTTTGTAAGGTGAAGTGTGTTCATGTTTTACCTCATTGCAATTGGCTGACAATACTGTTTAATTATTGATGATGTGATTTTAACACATGTTCAATAATTGTACAACATATTATTTAACGTAATGCAAAAATGTTGGAATTTCAGCATTTTTCATGTTGGCACACACTTTGCTATATTATTGACAAAGAAAAAAGCCTGAGGGTTTAAATCAGGCTGGATTAATGAAAGGAAGCTGTGACAATGAGCATTAGACCTGAACTTACGGCAGAAGAAAGAAGTCTGCCATACGCTAAATATTACGACATGCCAATAACGCCGATACCTGCGGAAAAAATAAAAATTTTGGAAGCAGGACCGATTGATCCATCCCTTGCACTGAAGATCGAGGACAGAAATAAACTGTTTGACGAGGGATATCTTCCCTGCGAGGTTGGCTACTGCGTTATGGATGACGGCAGTGCCTATCTGGCAAACAGAACAGAGATGCCAGGTGTAACTCCTGAGATGTTTGAATGGTGGTTTGCATGGCACGGTCTGGAAGACATGAGATACAGAATCTGGGATCCTGAAGATCATTATTTTGCCAGACAGCAGATGCCGGAAAAGGTCCTTGACCCGACAGTACCAATGAGAGAAAAGACCTGGGGCACGGTCCATGTAGTCAGAGAAGACATCGGACCTGGACCAGACGATCTGGTGCTTGAATTCAGATATCCTCATGAACTGGGATATGACGAATCTAAAGTAGGAACTCCTGCCTGCGCTGCAATGATGTGCGCCAATGGCCATGGTCCGGTACCTGGTCAGGGAGTTGCGGCAATCATGACACACATGGTCAGAGAGATCCCGGGAGGCATCGAACTTAGAAGCAGGTTCTGGATTGGCTGGGGACTTATCAATGGTCAGGTAGTCAAGCTGGTACCGGACGGCGTCAGAGTTCCTGTGGAAGTACCAATGGGACTGTTTGCTCATAATCTAAAAGAATTCGGCCATTTGGCAGCGATCCTGCCAGATGTCTATGCAGAAAACAAAGATAAATTTTAAATTAAACGGAGGGAATAATCATGAAAGATGCAGTAAAGAATTTCGTAGTAGGAGCAGTTATAAGCGCTGTTCTCACAGCTCTGGTAGTAGGACTGGTAGTTGGAGAAAAGGGCATCCCGGCTGACGTGATGGGGAATGTTGTAGGAAACATCATCACAGCAGTAGTATGCGGAGGAATGTCAGGCTTTGCAACGACGCTGATCGTGTCCAAGAAGATGAAGAGAGCATAGACAGCAAACAAGTAAAATGTGAACAGTAAATAACCAGACAGGGATGCCGATGTCAATGGATCATTGATGACGGCATCCCTGTTGGTTTTGCGAATCAAAGTTGCTTTGCTGATCAATATGATTTCCGTCAAGGCAGATGGTTAAGTTTACCGTAATCTCTTCATTTGCTATATTTTCAGTTGTAAAATACGCCGAATCCATCAAATGTTCCCATTTTAATAAAATCATGCCCATTTTGGGAACATGTGAATAGGCATGTATAGAAAAAAATCTTCAGATTGGTATTTGACATTTGATATTTCAATAAAAATAGCAAAGGCATGTCATAATCTTCCAAAGCTTGGCCGTCTGACAGTGTTGACGAGAGATATTTCTATAGAATAAGACCATATAGCAGCAAATTCGGTTGACATAAAATTATCTCAATGGAATTGATGTTCCCAAATTGGACATTTTTTTTTGATTTTGGGAACATGTCGCGAAAGATCTATTTCTTTATGAATAATGATGAATAATATCAAATTCAAATGCCTAAGATCCGACCATTTACTGTAGAACATTTGCGGAATATATGCTACAATTATGCTAATGTCCAATTAAAAGGGAGGATAACCGATGAAGGTTCTTATCGTGATTGATATGCAGAAGGATTTTGTGACGGGTGCGCTTGCCAATCCTGCTGCTGCGGCAATAGCCGGCGGCATAGCGGATCGTATAGAGCAGGCAGAATCAGAAGGCTGGCTGGTGCTGTTCACCAGAGATACCCATAGCGAAAATTACATGGAGACTCAGGAAGGCAGGATGCTGCCGGTGCCGCACTGCATTAAGGGAACCGACGGCTGGCAGATCATCGGCGAACTTGCAAAGTATCAGACGACGGACAATACACTGGACAAGCCGTCTTTCGGTTCGGCAGAACTTCCGGAATTTGTGCGCAGCCGCGCTGGAAACCCAGAAGCGATAGTTCTCGTTGGAACGTGTACGGACATCTGTGTGATTTCTAACGCAATGATATTGAAGGCGGCGTTCCCGGAGACGGAGATCTCTGTAGAGGGCGGGCTCTGCGCCGGAGTTACGGCGGAAAGCCATGATACCGCACTTAAGGCTATGACGGCATGCCAAATCAGGGTATGCTAAGCAATAAATGTTTTTATAAGACTGCAGAAAAGGATGGTGACAGGCATGGATTTTGATGCTGAAAAAGTCAAGAATGAAGTTGTAGAATGGATTAGAAAGTTTTTTGATGAAAACGGAAAAGGCTGCAATGCCATTGTGGCAATAAGCGGCGGCAAGGACAGCTCGGTAGTTGCAGCTCTCTGCTGCGAGGCGCTGGGCAAGGATCGGGTTTTCGGAGTGCTGCTGCCTAATGGCGAGCAGGCAGACATTGATGCATCCAAGCTTTTGGTTTCACATCTGGGGATAAAGCATGCAATCATAAATATCAAGGAAGGCTATGAAGGCCTTCTCGGCGAGATTCGCACACAGCTGCCTTGCGAAGTGTCAGCACAGACAACGACTAATCTGCCGGCGAGGATGAGGATGGCGGCGACTTATGCAGTTGCTCAGTCTATGAACGGCAGGGTGGCCAACACATGCAACCTGTCCGAGGATTGGGTCGGATATGCAACGCGCTACGGCGACGGTGCAGGGGATTTCAGCCCGCTGTCAAAGCTCACAGTGCAGGAGGTAAAGGCTATCGGCAGAGTGCTTGGCCTGCCAGCTGTACTGGTTGACAAAGTTCCTATCGACGGACTCACACCGCTGACAGACGAGGAACATCTTGGCTTCACTTATGCAGCATTGGATAAGTACATAAGGACAGGCGTCTGCGAAGATGCTGATACTAAGGCAAAAATAGATTACAAGAGGAAGATGAACAAATTCAAGCTTGAACTTATGCCTCATTTTGAATATGATGGTGATATTAAAGCTGAATAACAGCAGCTGCGGCGTAAGGGCTGCAGGAAAAGAGCAGCCGGCGGTTGCAAAGACTTTGAGAATAGAAGAGAAACGCGTGAGCGCAAAACCGCTGAGAAGCGGGCGATCAGTGATGATCGCCTGCGACGGGGCGGTTTTTTTGTTGTGTGAGATGTAAGAAATGTGATGGATTTCGCCATTACGACAATAAACTTACAATCAAGCATCACTTTAGACTCATAGTTTTGCCAAGGGAGAGCAGTATGATATACGTGTTGAAAGAAAGAGAGGTAATGACATGAGTATTGGAATAATCATACCTTCATACTGCCCCGACGGTTCAATCGTGAAACTGGTCAGGGAACTAAAATCAAGAAATGACACTAACGTACTTGTCGTTGACGACGGCAGCGGAGATGATTTTATATATAGCCTGACTTTTTCAGAAGTTGAAAAGGAAGGGTGCACGGTCATACACCATGAAAAAAATCTTGGCAAGGGTGCTGCCATCAAGACCGGAATCAGATATTTCGCTGCCCACCTCAACGGCATAGAAGGAGTAGTAACAGCAGACGGAGACGGCCAGCATCTTACAACGGATATCTTCCGCATCAGTGACATGCTGGCAAAGAAAAAGAAGAGCCTGGTGCTGGGAACGCGGAACTTTCACGAAGGCAATACGCCGCTTCGCAGCAGGATCGGCAACGGATTCTCCTGCTGGTACTTCAAGATGGATACGGGAATGAAGTGCCCTGATACACAGACGGGGCTGAGAGGCATACCTTCATGCATGTTTGAACTGGCCCTGGAAACTGAAGGGGACAGGTACGACTACGAGATGAACTTCCTTACAGCGGCGGCCAAGACAGGACAGACCATAGAATATCTGCCGATAATCACCGTCTATGAGGACAACAATTCCGTATCACACTTTCGCACGATAAGAGATTCTTATCTTGTTTATAAATCGGCGTTTCGTTTCGCCATGGCTTCGCTGACATGCGCGGCGGTGGATTTAGGACTGTTTACGCTGGTCAGCTCGCTGCTGCCGGTTGCGCTTGTCTACACCGTCCTTATTGCGACGGTTAACGCAAGGCTGCTGTCAGGTGGGCTGAACTTCTGGCTCAATTATAAATGGAGCTTTTCGACTAAGAGGGCGACTGGTTACGAGGCCGTGAAATACTTCATTTTGTTCTGTGCTCAGATGCTGGCAAGCTGGGGAGGGGTATACGCCCTGTCATTCCTGCCGCTGCCTCTGGTCGCAGTCAAGATGATAGTAGACAGTACGCTGTTCGTATTCAGCTATTTTATTCAGAAGAACTGGGTTTTTGCGGGAAACGCCACCCAGGGCAGGGAGGTTGCTAAAGGATGAAGTTTAGAAAGTTTTTAAACGATCCGAAGAAGTTTGGAATAACATATGGCATAGTGCTGTTGTTATGCACTACGCTGGTGCTTCTTGATACCTTCGTCATTCCTAAAGCCCTGACGGCTGCAGGAACGACGTCGAGCAGCACGAGTTCCTCTTCTGACAGCGATTCGGACAGTTCGTCTGACACGACGACAGCCTCGTCCTCTACATCGGGGAGCCCTAAAGTTACAATTACGACCAAGAGGATAAACGACACAACGGTGTACATTGCAGACATACAGCTGACGGATATTTCTCAGCTGAAGACAGCTTTTGCACAGGGGACCTACGGCAGAAATATAAAGGAAACGACATCGGAGACGGCTGCAGACAATAATGCAATATTTGCCATCAATGGTGATTACTACGGTTTCAGAAACTCAGGCTATGTAATCAGGAACGGAAAACTATACAGGGACGTTTCTTCAGGAAATACAGATCTCGCCATCATGAGCGACGGAACTTTCAAGTTCTTTGACGAGAGCGAAACAAGAGCGCAGGAGATCCTGAATTACGGAGCACTGCAGGTGTTCTCATTCGGACCGGTGCTGGTGGAAGACGGAGAAGTCTCCGTTGGTGAAAACGCGGAGGTCAGCCAATCCATGGGCAGCAATCCAAGAACTGCTATTGGAGTGATCTCGCCGCTGCATTACATAATGGTGGTTTCTGACGGCAGGACCAGTGAGAGCGCTGGACTAACGCTGTATCAGCTGGCTCAGGTCATGCAGGAGGAAGGCTGTACAGAAGCCTACAACCTGGATGGAGGCGGTTCGTCGACAATGTACTACGACGGCAAAGTCGTAAACAACCCGACTAGCGGGCATGGAATTTCAGAAAGAGAGGTGAGTGACATTGTCTGCATTTGTAATTAAGGCAATCAAAACAAATTACGGGCGCCAGACCAGAGCGTTTCTCATAGCTTCGGCGGTTGCTCTCGTATTCAGTATCATATATAACCAGAATTCGCATGGGGTATACTCCTCGTTCATGACGCTGCTGTGCTTGTGGCCACTGGCGGGAGCTGCGTACAGCTTCGTATGGGGCAAGATCAGCGGATTCCAGAACAAGTTTTCCAACAATCTGGTATGCGCCGGATTCGCCACCCTGACAATGGGCAGTATGCTCCGCGGCATCGTGGAAATAGCAGGAACAACGTCTGGCTATATAATCTATTTCTTTATTGTAGGAATGGTTATGATAATTGGAGGCATAGTCTCTTCTATGCTTTCAGCGGCACAGAAATTCTCGTGCTGACCTTTAAATACCCGCACAATTTTTTGTGCGGGTATTAAAATGTTTGTTATTAATAACTTAATATTAAAGAAGTTTTGACTTTAGTTCAATCTCAAGGTATAATATAGGTTATGAAATTACAACTAAATTAACTGGAGGAATCAATGCTTTTATCAGAAATTTTCCCTGGTCAGCCTGAAACAGAAATTACAGGGATCTGCATGGATTCTAGAAAAGTCCGCATCGGTAACATTTTCTTCTGTATTAAAGGACTGGAAGCAGATGGACACGCTTACGCCGAGGCCGCCGTCAAGGCAGGTGCCGTGGCTGTAGTTTACTCAGAACCGGACTTAAAAGTAACCGGCAGTGCAGTCTACATCATGACTGATGATGTAGGACGCGAACTGAACAGAGCAGCAGATATTTTTTACGGGCATCCGAGTAAAGGGATGACCGTATTTGGTGTAACTGGAACAAACGGAAAATCTACAACAACAAGCGTTATCAGCGATATATGGAACAGGACTGGCAGACCATGCGGCTACATGGGAACGATTTCTGTCAGATATGGAGATTATAGCAGAAAGCCTAGCCTAACAACGCCTGATGCCATTGAGATCCATTCGACACTCAAGGAAATGAAGGATCACGGCATGCAGGGCGTGGCAATGGAAGTCAGCTCACACGGGCTCGCTCTTGGCAGAGTCGATACGGTAGACTTTGATGTTGCCGTGTTTACTAATCTTACATATGATCATCTGGATTTCCATAAGACTATGGAAAACTACTTTGAGGCTAAGAAACTGCTGTTCCGCCACATGAAAAAAGACGGAGTTGCAGTGATAAATGCAGACGATGAAGCCAGTTACGAGGGACTTAAAGAATGCTGTTCCTGCCGCGCAGTCAGTTATGGAATAGATAATGAGGCGGATTACAGGGCAGAAAATCTGGAGATATCCAGCAAGGGAACCAGATTTATCCTCAACGTTAAAGGTACGAAATACGATGTGTCTACCAATCTGGTAGCAAAATACAACATACATAATCTCCTTGGAGCGATTGCAGCAATGCATGAAACAGGCATGAGCATTGAGGAGATGCTTCCTTACCTTGGTGATATCAGACAGGTAGATGGAAGAATGGAAATAATCGATGGCGGTCAGGACTTTAATCTGATCGTTGACTATGCTCATACTCCTGATGGTTTCGATAAAATATTTGAATATGCCGAATCGATTAAAGGCAATGGCAGCATAAGCGCCGTCTTTGGATGTGCCGGCAAGCGAGACAAAGTCAAGAGAAAGATCCTGGGGGAAATCGCATCAGGACACTGCGAGCGGATCTATGTAACGGAAGAAGACCCGCGTACAGAAAGTGCTGAAGAGATAGGCGCTGAGATCATGTCAGGAATCGAAGAGGGAAAGGGGGTATTTATAAAAGACCGTTTTATGGCAATTGAAAAGGCCGTAAAAGATGCGAATGCAGGCGATTGTGTATTGATCCTTGGCAAAGGTGACGAAGAGTATATGTATTACGGAACCGGAAGGGTACCATGGATGGGAGATAATGAAGCCGCAAGGCAGGCATTAAAAGAAAGAATGTATGAATGTAGATTGTGATTTGTGAATTGTGATTTAAAAGGGATGAATATTTATGGAAGATAATAAACTTGAAATCTATATCTTCGGAGGTCTGGAACTTAGATATAAGGATAAGGTAATAGGAGCTAATGTTTCCAAAGGCAGGTCAAGAAAAATGTGGACCATGCTTGAGTACATTCTGCTCAATTCAGACAGAAAAGTGCCTCAGGAGGAGCTTATTGAGATCCTTTGGCCGGATATGCGTGCGTCTAACCCGGCTAATTCACTGAAGGTGCTAGTATTTAAATTAAGAAATGAGATCGACGCGTTAGGTTTTATGCCTGGCAAAGACGTTATTCCGTGCATAAGCGGTGCGTATTGCTTCAACGACAATGTACCATATTCCATCGATATCGATGATTTCGAAAGATGCATTGAAACGGCTAACAACCCGGCGACGCCAGATGATGATAAACTGGATAATCTGCTGAAGGCAATCAAGATTTTCCGCGGCAATGCATTGACTGAATCACAGAAAGAACCTTGGGCGGCATCAGTACAGACTCACTATATGACTATGTACAAAAATGCTGTGGAGAAGGCACAAAAGCTGCTGACGGAGAGAGAAAGATATCAGGAGATCGTTGATATCTGCAAACAGGCTCTTCTGATCCAGCCTTACACTGAGGATTATTACTACTATGCCATCAGAGCTTATGCGGCGCTTGAAGATTATAGTGCAGCATCAGAGATGTATGAGCATGTAAAGAAGGTAATGCAGAAGGAATACGAGGTTGCTCCGGACGAGAATTTTGAAGATGCCTATAAGGTATTGATGAAGAACAAGCCAAAGAAAAACCTTTCTGTTGACGAGTTTACCGAGATATTCGAGGAGCACAACAACTATTTGGAGAGCTTTATCGTTGAGTTTGGAGAATTCAAGCAGATCTACCGTCTGGTAGCAAGAGGACTGGAGAGAGCTGGCCATACTGCATATCTTTGCATCTACACCCTTGGCGTAGAGAAGGGCAGCAAGATCTCACCTAAGCAGAAACAGGCGAACATCAAAGTCCTCGAAGACGCACTATTGTTCATGCTGCGTCAGAACGACGTTGTGACACATGCCGCGCCAAACCAGTATGCGGTCATTTTTGACAACATTACTGAAGATAACGCAATCATGGTGTCAGAGAGGATCAAGAAGTACTTCAACGAGCATAAGAAGAAGAGCTCTTTCGGTATCATTCACACGATGCTGGAGATCAAACCTTCTGCTTTTGAAGAAAGAAAATAGCACACTGATTTATCAAAACGGGACGCTAAATAAGCGCCCCGTTTTTTTTGACAAAGTAAAGTCGACTATGCTAAAATCAATACATAGACTGCGATACGCATTTGGCCGCTGCAAAGAAGCGGCAAGCGACTAGTCATAGGGAAAGGCGGGCACATATGCACATCTCACCGCTCATAAGCGATCTTGCCATAATGCTGCTGACTGCCGGACTGATCAACATCCTGTTCAAGAAGATAAAACTCCCAGTAATATTGGGATACATTCTGGCAGGTTTTCTGATCAGCCCGTATTTTCCGCTGTTCCTGCACGTGCAGGAAACCGATTCCATCAGTACCTGGAGCGATATAGGCGTAATAATATTGCTGTTCTGCATAGGCCTGGAATTCGACCTGCATAAGCTTGTCAGACTTGGCAGCAGTGCCGTCATAACGGCTGCCGTCAAACTTTCAGGCGTCATAGCGGTCGGTTTCGTTCTGGGAATTGCCATGGGGCTTTCGCGTATGAGCAGCATACTGCTGGGCGTCATGATTTCCATAAGTTCAACGGCAATAATACAGAAGTGCTTTGAAGAACTCAACCGCACGGGACAGAAATACACTAAACTCGTCATGGGAACTTTGATCGTGGAAGACGTAGTCAGCGTCTTTGTGCTGATCGTACTTCCTGCTATTTCAGTAAGCCGCGGCGTAGAAGGAACTGCTTTGTTCAGTCACCTGCTGCTGATGGTCTGCTACCTCATAATCTGGCTGCTGCTGGGCATATTCCTGCTGCCGACTTTCCTCAACTGGGTGATTGGCATTATGAATGACGAGATGGTTGCGGTGCTTTCTCTGGGAATCTGTCTGGGGATGGCTGTGCTGGCGAACAAGCTGGGCTTTTCTGTTGAGCTGGGCGCGTTCATTGCCGGATCGCTTCTTGCCGGAACAGTCCACGTGGAACGCATAGAGCAGGTGACGAAGAATATCAAGGATGTTTTTGGTGCTATATTCTTCATTTCCGTTGGCATGAAAGTAGATCCTCAGGTGATTGCCGATAAATGGACTGTCATCCTGCCGATCGCTGCGGCCGCGGTGCTGGCAAAACTGGTATTTGCAACAGCCGGCATGCTGCTGTCAGGCCAGAGCATGAGCAACTCGGTAAAGAGCGGATTCAGCCTGGCGCCGATAGGAGAGTTCTCATTCATCATTGCTTCAATGGGCATAAGCCTTGGCGTGCTGGACCCGTATCTTTATCCGGTCATCGTCTCGGCTTCAATTATAACGGTTCTGTTTGCACCATATCTGATAAACAACGCGGAGCGATTTGCTCACTTTGCTGACACTCATTTGCCGCAGAAATTCATCGACAGGGTGGAAAAATATACTTCCAGCCAGCAGGTGGAGGAGGACAGCGACAATGAGTGGGCAGAACACATGAGACTGTTTTTCTCGCGTCTTGTGATCTACGGCGTCATCATGCTGGTGGCGGCGGTGGCCGGAGAGAGGCTGCTGTTCCCTGCGCTGAGCCCTGTATTGGGAAGCATGGCGGCTGAGATCACAGCCTGCGCAGCGACATACGCCGTGATGGCTTTGTTCCTGAGGCCGCTGATGAATTTCCACAGCCCGACATTCACGTCACTGTGGCTGAAGAGCAAGTCCAACCATCTGCCGCTGATCATGCTGATCATTTTCAAAGTCATCGTTGTGACGATCATCGCTGTTGGACCGATACGATATTTTTTCGGCATCAGCAAATGGCTGCTGGTCGTAGCAGTAATGGTGCTTATCGTGCATTTGGCCAGAACTGATTTCATGGCCGCGTCCTATCTGAAACTGGAGACCATGTTCCTGAGCAATCTCAACGAGAAGACCCTCAGAAACGAGAAACTCAGCGGCGGGCGCAAACGTCTGGACGAGGTGCTGAGCATAATCTCATTCATTGCGCCGGAGGATGCCGACTATCTGGGCAAACCGGTCAGCCAGCTTCAGTGGAGCAACCGCTACAATATATATATCGTCAAAATCAGACACAGAGGCAAGCACACCATACTCCCGGAAGGCGGTGCAGTAATACACCCCGGCGACAAAGTTTTCGCTCTCGGCGAACGTCGGGCCATCGACACATTCTACAACCTGATCAAAATGCGGCCTGAACGTGAGATCCGAACTCTGCGGCAGTTCATGGAGAGCGGATATCCTGACGTCAACAATGCTATAGCCTGCTGTGCAGTCAAAGTCAGCGGCAAGGAGCCTTTCGTCAACCAGGCCATCAAAGCAAGCAGCTTCCGCACTCACTGGCACTGCATGATCATCGGCATTCAGAAGAGCGGCATGACAATTTCAATGCCGGATCCTAACATTGTGATAAAGAGCGGCGATGTGCTGTGGATCATGGGGTCCAACAACAACGTCGGCAGGTTCATAGGAGAATGCGTGCTGAGCGGCGGCGAAGGAGAAGAAAGATAATAGAGAAAAGTAAAGGCATAATCCAGAATGAAATCTGAACTATGCCTTTATTAGTAGTATATTTATTTGTTTGGCTAGAATGCAAAGTCATTTTCATTATGAATTGCCATATAGCCTTCTATTTCGTCAATTGTTTTCGGTATCTCTCCTGACAGTATATCTACTCCGTCTTTTGTCACAAGAAGAGTGTCTTCAATTCTTATTCCCAGCTTCAGGTAGTCAAAGTAAAGACCCGGTTCCAGGGTGAACATCATGTTCTCTTCAAGTGGAGCATCATCGTTGCCGACATCGTGAGTGTAGAGACCGATATAGTGAC
>Ga0183101_1000169_pt3 | contig 14088 bp, 10 predicted proteins | sample Biomet3_FD_127790 | JGI IMG/M metagenome (GOLD analysis project Ga0183101, IMG submission 127790) | Microbial communities from bioreactor (seeded with sewage sludge) at LBNL, California, USA - Biofuel metagenome 3 | ecosystem: Engineered > Bioreactor > Anaerobic > Unclassified ... | reverse complement strand
CTGGATCTATTTTTGTACCTATTTGTCCTGCAAACACTTTATTTGTAAGATAATCGTCTAATGTCTCATTTTCATCTTTATTTATCATATAAGATGCAAGTACTGCAATTCCCCACGCTCCGCCTTCGGCAGCAGTTTCCATCACGGAAACTGGTGCATCTATAGCTGCTGCCATTATCTTTTGTCCTACACCTTTAGTCTTAAATAAACCGCCATGTCCTAACATTTCATCGACCTTAACACCTTCCTCTTTAAGAAGAAGATCCAAACCAGTTTTTAGTGCACCTAATGATGTAAATAAATGTACACGCATAAAGTTGGCTAAATTGAATTTACTTTCTGGTGTGCGTACAAATAGTGGACGTCCTTCTTCGAAACCGGTTATATGCTCACCTGAGAAGTAATTATAAGCTAATAATCCGCCACAATCCGAATCCCCTTCAAGTGCCTTATTATATAAAGCTTTGAATAACTTATTCATATCAACTTCTACACCAAATGCCTCTGCAAATTCTTTAAATAATCCAACCCAAGCATTAAGGTCTGATGTACAGTTATTACAATGAACCATAGCTACTAAATTACCAGTAGGAGTTGTAACTAAGTCTATTTCTTCATATGCTTTTGATAATTCTTTTTCAAGTACTATCATCGCAAAAACAGATGTTCCTGCTGATACATTACCTGTACGCTTTGCAATACTGTTAGTTGCAACCATTCCTGTTCCTGCATCACCTTCAGGAGGGCAGAATGGAATACCTGCTTTTAATTGTCCTGTAACATCTAAAAGTTTTGCACCTTCTTCAGTAAGTACACCTGCATTTTCTCCAGCTAACAATACCTTTGGTAAAATATCTCCAAGTTTCCATAAAAAATCCTTAGGAGCTACTAACTCATCAAATTGATCAATCATACGTGCATTATAATTCTTTGCATCTATATCAATAGGGAACATTCCAGATGCCTCTCCAACACCTATAACTTTTTCACCTGTTAATTTCCAATGAATATATCCTTCTAAAGTTGTTTGGAAATCTATATCAGCCACATGATCTTCACCGTTTAATATTGCTTGGTAAAGGTGAGCAATACTCCATCTTTGAGGGATATGGTAGTTAAATAATTTTGTTAATTCTTCTGAAGCTTTTTCAGTAATAGTATTACGCCATGTACGGAATGGTACTAAAAGCTCTCCCTCTTTATTGAATACCATATATCCATGCATCATAGCACTGAATCCAATTGCGCCTATTGTTTGAATAGTAACTCCATATTTTTCTTTAACATCCTCAGCCATCTTCTTGTAACTATCTTGAACGCCAGTCCAGATATCATCTAAGCCATAAGTCCAAATATTATTAACATATTTATTTTCCCAATCATGACTTCCTGAAGCTATTGGAGTATTATTTTCATCTATTAAAACTGCCTTGATTCTAGTTGAACCTAGTTCAATACCAAGCACAGTCTTACCATCAATAATGGCATTTTTTATATTATTCATCTCTAATCCCATAAAAACCTCCACTACATGCAATTTTTTAAATCGTTTACTTATTATGTGATAAATTGATATTCTTATAGTCACCTAATGTCTAGCCCTTATACTTCTCAAACTTAATGTAATATCGTAATGCAATAATGACTAGACATTAGATAAATGATTTTAATAAATTCTAAAACTGCTTTATTGTCATATTAATTTATATACATATCTTTTAATAATTTTAACTTTTATGATAATGAATAAATTGGTTTTAATATATTTATAGATTAATTAATTCACACACTTTTAACCTAGATTTTTTTTATATCTGTTTCGCTATATTTATTAATATTTTAAGGTTAAATCTATTTTTCTAAAGTTTTACTATAATCGCTAAATTTTCTCTACTATAATCGTAGATTTAATTACTGTAATATCTATTTCTTTGCTACATTAATAGCCTTTTCAACAACATTTTCTACAGTGAATCCAAATTTCTCGAATAGGATTTCTGCTTTACCTGATGCTCCAAAAGTATCTAATGAAATAACATCTCCATCAAGACCTACATATTTATGCCATCCAAAGCTTGTTAATGCTTCTACTGCAACTCTAGCACGAACTTTATTTGGCATAACTGATTCTTTATAACTTTCGTCTTGAGCATCAAATAATTCAAATGATGGCATACTTATAACTCTTGCATCTATTCCTTTAGCTTCTAATTCAGCTGCTGCTTTGTAGATTAATTCTACTTCTGATCCTGATGCCATTAAAAGTACATCTGGAGTTTCTTTCTTAGAATCTTTTAAGATATATCCACCCTTTAATGCTCTCTTAGGGCATCCATCATATAGTGGTAACTTTTGTCTTGTTAATACTAATGATGTTGGAGTAGTTCCATTAGTTACAGCATAGTACCAAGCTGCTGCAGTTTCTTTTGAATCTGCTGGTCTAAATACTGTCATGTTTGGCATACTTCTAAGAGCTGCTAATTGTTCTATTGGTTCATGAGTTGGTCCGTCTTCCCCTACTCCAATGCTATCATGTGTTAATACATAAGCTACTGGAAGATTCATAAGAGCTGATAATCTCATAGCACCCTTCATGTAATCACTGAATACAAAGAATGTTGCACAGAATACTTTAAGTCCTCCATGAGCATACATTCCGTTAGCGATAGCTGCCATAGCATGTTCTCTAACCCCAAAGTGAAGGTTTGATCCGCTTCTATCTTCTGCTGAGAAATCTCCTCTATCGTTCATATGAGTTTTGTTAGATGGAGCTAAATCTGCTGATCCTCCAATAAAGTTTGGAATTAGTTTAGCTAATCTATTTATCATTATTCCTGAAGATTCTCTTGTAGCCATTTCTTTATCAAAGCTCCAAAGTTCTTCATTGTTTAATAAAGCTTCTTTATCAAGTTCTCCACTCATCCATTTAGTATATTCTGCTGCAAGTTCTGGATAAGCTTTTGCATATGATTTAAACAACTCATTCCAAGCTTCTTCAGTCTTTTCACCTTTTGCTATGTGTTCATTCATATTTGTGTACACTTCGTCTGGTACGTAGAATGCAGGCTCTGTCTTCCACCCTAAGTTTTCTTTCATAGCTTTTACATTTTCAGCACCTAAAGGTTCACCATGTGCTGAAGCTTTTCCTTGTTTTGCTGGGCATCCAAAACCAATTTGATTTTTAACTATTATAATAGAAGGTTTTGTTGTTTCTGCTTTAGCTGCTTCTATTGCTTTTTCTATTGTATCTATATCATTTCCATCTGCTACATTTAGTACTTGCCATCCATAAGCTTCGTATCTCTTAGCTACATCTTCTCTAAATGCTATGTCTGTATTTCCTTCAATTGAAATATTATTTGAATCATATAATACAACTAATTTTCCGAGACCTAAAGTTCCAGCAAGAGATGACGCTTCTCCTGAGATACCTTCCATAAGGCATCCGTCTCCAACTATAGCATATGTATAGTGATCAACTACGCTATAATCTGGTTTATTGAATTTTTCTGCAAGATGTGCTTCTGCTATAGCAAAACCTACTGCATTACAAATACCTTGTCCAAGTGGTCCTGTTGTTATTTCAACACCTTTTGTATGACCAAACTCTGGATGTCCTGGTGTTAAACTTCCGAATTGTCTAAAGTTTTTAATATCTTCAACTGTAAGTCCATATCCAAATAAATGTAGCAATGAATATTCAAGCATTGAACCATGTCCTGCTGATAATACAAATCTATCTCTGTTATCCCATTCAGGGTTCTTTCCATTATGATTCATCTTTGTCCATAATGTATAAGCCATTGTAGCTGATCCAAGCGGTAAACCTGGATGTCCTGATTTTGATTTTTCAATAGCATCTGCTGATAATACTCTTATTGCATTAATAGATAATTTATCTAATTCTCTACTCATCTTTATCCTCATTTCATAGACATATTTTTTTATAAGTTCTTAGTTGTGCTAATTAAGTCCCATGCTACGCTTCGCATTCATTTCAAACCTGAAATAATCTTAGCTGTCCTTCAATTTCTTTTCAAAAAGTGCCTATTTTACTACACCTTTTTATATTGTTACCTTTTTTTCTTCGTTACTTTTTAAGTTTTTTTATATTTTCATTTATAAATTCTTATATTGCTAAATTCTTAAATTCCTATATTCTTTTATTCTTAACTTCTTATATTCTTGTATTCTTATATTCTTAAGAATATATATTTTTATCTCTGTCATTTGGAACATGAATAAATCATAAATGATAGTCATGCTTTTTGTGGAAGCATTATATCAAAATATTTATCCATAAACATTTATGATTTCCTAATCTCAGAATCTAGCCGTTATATCTCCAAATTACTCTTGTAATTTTAAAATGTATCCCATAGATATTAATCTTTATATTATTACTATACTTTGAAAAATATCTATGCTAGAAGTAAGGAACATGTTTTGTGAAGTGTTTCATTAGAAATTTTGACGGTTGTGCTTCTTGGTTATAAGTTGTTCCAAAATGCTTGTTCAAAAAGTGAGAGTCCAAATTTTATATTTGGGTTCTCGAACTTTCTCTGTGAGCACTTGTTTTTGAGACTAGCATTTCGGGTGCAACTTATAATCTTAGAAGCACTCAACAAAATTTCTTAGGAACCGGAACCAAAATATGTTTCTTATTTCGACGGCCTATTTTCCAAATGCTGCTGCCCAATCTGCTTTGAATCTTTCTAATCCTTGATCTGTTAATGGGTGTTTTAACATTTGCATTACTAAGCTATAAGGTACTGTTGATATATCTGCACCTGCTTTTGCTGCCTCTATTACATGAATTGGGTTTCTTACGCTTGCTGCTATTATTTCTGTTTCTATTCCATGAACTGCAAATATTTCTGCTATATCTCTAACTAAATCCATACCTATCATTGAGATGTCATCTACTCTTCCAAGGAATGGGCTTACATATGTTGCTCCTGCATTTGCTGCAAGTAATGCCTGAGTTGCTGAGAATATTAATGTTACATTTGTCTTAATTCCTTCACTAGCTAATACTTTAGTTGCCTTTAAGCCTTCAGCTGTCATTGGAATCTTTACTATCATATTCTTATGAATCGCTGCAATTTCTCTTCCTTCTTTTATCATTCCTTCAGCATCTTCACTTACAACTTCTCCACTTATTGGTCCATCAACTATTTCTGTTATTTCTTTAATAACTTCATTGAAGTCTCTTCCTTCTTTTGCTATTAGTGATGGATTTGTTGTTACACCACATATTACTCCCATTTCATTTGCTTCTTTAATGTGTTCTACATTTGCTGTGTCTAAAAAAAATCTCATTTCCCTAACATCTCCTCTTTATATATTTTGTTTGTTATTTAGCAACAAACTATTATTTGCATATTTACCTTCCATCCATTTAATATTTATGTTTCAAAATATTAAATTTAGACATTTTCTTTTTCAACTATATACGTTACTTTTTAACTCATACTTATTAAGGAGAATTTACAAGGGAGTTCCAATTTCTGATTAAAAATTCTCCTTAAAAATATGTTGGTTTATACTATGATATCTTATTGTCCATAATATGCATTCGCACCATGTTTTCTAAGATAATGTTTATCTAAAAGGTGCTGTTTGACACCCTTTACATCTTTGTTTAAAGTCATTGTCTTATATGCCATTTCAGCAACTTTATCTAATACTACTGCATTGTAAACTGCTGAATTAGCATCTTTTCCCCAAGCGAAAGGACCATGGTTTTTAACTACAATAGCTGGAACTTCTAATGGATTTTTATCTCCAATAGTTTCAACTATTACATTTCCTGTTTCTTTTTCATATTCTCCACTAATTTCTTCATCTGTTAGATCGCGAGTACAAGGAATATCCCCATAAAAATAATCTGCATGTGTTGTCCCAAAAGCTGGTATACTCATTCCTGCCTGAGCAAAAGTTGTTGCCCAATCTGAATGAGTATGAACAACGCCTCCAACACTCGGATAAGTCTTATACATAACTAAGTGAGTTGGAGTATCTGTTGAAGGTTTATACTTTCCTTCTACAACATTTCCTTCTAAGTCTACAACTACCATATCTTCTGGTTTCATAGTATCATAATCAACACCACTTGGTTTTATAACTACTAATCCAGTTTCTCTATCGATTTCACTAACATTTCCCCAAGTGTAGATTACAAGACCTTTTCTTTGAAGTTCCATATTAGCTTCATAAACTTTTTCCTTTAATTTCTCTAACATTTAAACACCCCTATCTGCTTGTTGTATGTATGTACGTACAAGCGTACATAAAAAATAATATCTAATATATATATCATTAAAGTTTATCTTTGCTCCAGTAACTCAAAATCAAGTCATCTAAAGCAAAGATAAATTTTAAACTCTAGAACAAGAATCTCTAACAATAAGTTCAGCATTGTATGTGTATTGAGGCTTGTCTATTCTCCCCTCAATCATATCTATAATGCATTTGGCTGCTCTTATTCCCATTTCTTCTTTCGGATGCTTTATTGTTGTAAGTTTAACACCTGATGAAACTGCTAAACTAGAATCATCAAAACTTACTATTGATAAATCTTTTGGTATTTCTATATTTTCTTTTCTACAATTATCTATTACCTTCAAAGCAACCTTATCATTATAGCAAACAATTGCGGTTGGTTTTTCTTCAAGATTTAAAATCTTCTTTATAAACTGGTCTATATACATCTCTTGATTATCAGTTATATATTCTCCTACTATACTTTTGTTAAAACTCAAGTCATATTCGTTTAGGGCCTTTATGTAACCCCTTCTTCTTTTTTCACCTTGTAAATCATCTGCTTTAAATAATGCAGCTATATTTCTATGACCAAGTTCTAATAAATAATTAGTAAGCTTGTACCCTCCCTGTTCATCATCTACTACAATATATGCAGAATTTTCTTCATCACAATTAGCATTTATTGCAATATATTTTATATTGTTCTTTTCTAACTTTTTAATGCTATCATGATGCAGGTTATTTATTGTACTTTGTGCTGGTTCAACTATTAGTCCTGATATATCTTGGTTTATGATATCCTCAAAACATCTTCTTTCATTCTCAATGTCGTTGTTACTATTAAATAATAATAAATTATATCCCTTGCGTCTTAATTCTTCCTCTATACCTGATATAATTTTAGGAAAAATATAATCTGATATATAAGTTGTAAGAACAGCAACATTTTTTTTAACTTCATTAGTCTTTTTGTTAGAGTAAAAGCTTCCTTTTCCTCTTTCTTTATATATCCAGCCTTCTTGTACTAAATAAGTAAGAGCTTGTCTTACTGTATGCCTACTTACATTGAATAAGTTGGCTATTTCATTTTCAGAAGGTAATTGGTCTCCTGCTGAAACCTTGTTTTCTTCTATTAGGCTGATATAGTAATTTTCTATTAATTCGTGCTTTGTTTCAGCTTCTTTCATCTTTTTCAACTACTTTCATCAAATAACTATGCAATAACTTCTTAAAATATAAATCGATTTCTTTAAAATTATATTCTAAAAAGTTGTACGCACTTGATGATTTGATTATATCTCTATTCCCTATATATATCAATAGTTTTTTCTAAAATTTATTTAAACACCAAGGTTAACCATACATCATCTTCTTTAATAATTTTTATTATAATCGCAAATATAAATTTTGCTGCAAAGCTGTCTTTACCTAATTTAAACCATAATGATACCTATCTGGAAAATTAATATTTTTTATTTTTTTATTTTTACATCTTGTATGTACAACATTATTGTATTATAATAAGCTTGTACATACATCAAAAACTTGTTTGTACTCATGAAAAGGTATACTAAATTTAGATAAGCATTTTTATTTATCCAATAGCTAGCATCCGTAGTCCTCCATCTTCTTAAGTGAGAGATAACGGTCGCAAGCTCCTGGACTAGGTGCCCCTTGAGGGTATAAATTCAACTAAATTAAAGGTGGAGCTAAAACTCCACTCGAAAAGTTTTAATTTATATATTAGGAGGAATGTTAAATGTTAAAAGTAAAAAATTATGAATTTTGGTTTGTTACAGGAAGTCAACCTCTATATGGTCCTGAAGTAATAGATCAAGTATCTGATAATTCAAAGATAATAGTAGAGGGATTAAATAAAAAAGATTTACCTTATAAAATAGTTTTTAAGACAGTTGCTACTGATTCTCCTTCAATTAGAAAAGTATGTAATGATGCTAATAACGATGAAAACTGTGCTGGTATAATTACTTGGATGCATACATTCTCACCAGCTAAAATGTGGATTCATGGTTTAACTGAACTAAGAAAACCATTACTTCATCTCCATACTCAATTTAATAAAGAAATTCCTTGGGGAACAATTGATATGGACTTCATGAACTTAAACCAAGCAGCTCATGGAGATAGAGAATTTGGATATATTGGAGCTAGACTTGACATAGCTCGTAAAATAGTAGTTGGTCATTGGACAGATGCTTCTGTTTCTGTTGATATAGCTAAATGGATGGCCCCTGCTGTTGCATTTACTGAAGGACGCAGTATTAAGGTTGCTCGTTTCGGAGACAACATGAGAGATGTTGCCGTTACTGATGGCGATAGAATTGAAGCTCAAATTAAATTTGGTTGGACAGTTGATTACTATGGAGTTGGTGACCTAGTTAAATCAATGGATAAAGTTACAGAAGATCAAATCGATGAGCTTATGGCTGAGTACTCTAAATTATATGATATAGATCCTAAAGCTTCTATAGACTCTATTCGTGAACAAGCTAAAATTGAAATTGGTTTAAGAACTTTCTTAGATGCAAGAGGATATACAGCTTTCACAACTAACTTCCAAGCACTTCATGGAATGAAACAACTTCCAGGTCTTGCTGTTCAACATCTAATGGCTGAAGGTTATGGCTTTGGTGCTGAAGGAGATTGGAAGACTGCTGCACTTCTTAGAGCTATGAAAATCATGGCTGGTGGAAAAGGTACAGGATTGATGGAAGATTACACTTATAACATGGATTCAGAAAATGGATTGATTCTTGGTGCACATATGCTTGAAATATGTCCAACACTTGCTGCAACTAAGCCAGTTATTGAAGTGCACCCACTTGGAATTGGAGACAAAGAAGATCCAGCTCGTTTAGTATTTAAAGGTGCTTCTGGTCCAGCTGTTGCTGCTTCATTAATTGATATGGGTAACAGATTCCGTTTAATTGTTAATAGTGTTGATTGTGTTGAAGTAACTGAAGATATGCCTAACTTACCAGTAGCAAGCGTTCTTTGGAAACCACAACCATCATTAAAAGAAGGTGCTAAAGCATGGATTATGGCTGGTGGTGCTCACCATACTAGCTTCTCATTCTATGTTGACGAAGAACAATTATTAGATTGGGCTGATATGGTTGGAGTTGAATGTGTAGTAATTAATAATGATACTAAACTTTCAACATTCAAAAACGAACTAAAGTTTTCTAGTGCCGCTTGGAAATTCTAATTAATAGTGCTATAAATCTTATTTATATAAAAGTGGTAAATATTGATTGATGATTTTAGAATATATTTCGTTAACCTTCCAGAAAGAAATAATAGACTCTCTACAATCCTAATATTTACCACTCCCCTTATTTGATAAAATATAAATAGGTAAAATCCGATATTCGGATTTTACCTATTTTCATTTTGATCTAATATTATTCCGTCTCAATTATTGGATGCCTAAGCTCAACAATTGTCCCCTCTCCAAGAATACTTCTGTAGACTAACCCATACTCACTTCCATGTATAAGCTTTATTCTTTCATTTACATTAAAAATTCCATAACCAATCTGATTCTTATTTCCATCGTTATTATTAAGCATATTATTTATTTTATTTAATGTTTCTTCATCCATACCTTTTCCATTATCAGCTACAGTAAAACATAATAAATTATCTTCAATTTTTCCTGTAATTAGAATCTTTCCATTGCCACGCTTTTCTTTTATTCCATGGTAAATTGCATTTTCAACAAGGGGCTGCAATATTAATTTTATTAATTTATAATCAAGTATTTCTTTATCAAATTGAATCTCGTAATCAAGCTTATCTTCATATCTTATTTTCTGAATAATTAAGTAGCTTTGTACATGACTCAGTTCTTCTTTGACACTTATTATTTCTTTTCCTTTACTTAAGCTTATTCTAAGCAAGTTAGTAAAGGCTTCTATTATCTCCACTATATCTTCTTCATTATGTTCTTCTGCCATCCACCTTATAGTATCTAAAGTGTTATACATAAAATGCGGCTTTATTTGAGCCTGTAAAACATTCATTTCAGCCAGCCTTTTATTTTTTTCTTCAATTTGTACTAATTTTATAAGATTATTTATTTCTTTTACCATGGTATTAAAAGAGCCGCCAAGTTCCCCTATTTCATCATTATACTTAGCATTGAATGATACTGTTAAATCTCCTTCTTGAGCTTTTCTCATTAGCCTTTTTAATTTTTGAATTCGATTTACAATAGATCTTGTGAAGATTATAACTAAAATTTCAGCTATTATTAATGCCAAAATAGCTACTACAAAAGAATAATATCTTATATATTTAATAACTCGTAAACTCTCACTTTCAGGAAATACTCCAATTGTTTCCCATCCTGTATATTTTGAATCAATCTTTGTCAATTGATAATTCTCTCCATTAATATTTTTTATTATTATATCGTTGTTAATATTCTCTATCCATTCATTTTTAATTCTATATACTATATTATTAACAGGAGTATAAACAATCTCTTTGTTCATATCCATAATATAAATAAAACCCGCAGTTCCTGGTCTTGAATTCTCAATAATCTTCTTGATGGCATCTAATTTTATATCAATAAGTATTACACCTTTTATTTGGTTAGTAGATGAATCCACAACAGCTTTAGACATGGAGAAGACTTCATCAGCAGAATAGCGAAAGATATTATCAATGTTCCTACCTATTGGCTTAGTAAATAGATGTATAGTTTCAGGCTTATTATAAGCCTTTGTATACCACTCTTCATTATATAAAGGATCTCTTGATACTCTGTTCATTACATCACTTATATAACCACCATTAGTGTTTACTACCATTATTCCAGCTATTTCCGGATTGAATTTAACAAAGTTATAAATAGATTTATACGCTTCGTCTTCAATATCAGTATCTTCAGATTTATTATCATTAAGGAATTTTATTATTCTAGGATCGATTGACATATAATTTATAATGTTTTCAGTATTATTAACATAAGATTCAATATTGCTATTTATTTGTTTTATTATTTGATTAGTGTTTTCATTTTGTGAAAAGTTAATTGAATCTTTATATAGTAAATTTCCCAAAGTAGTAATAGTAATAGTAACAATGAGGATTACTCCAAAAAAATAAAATATAAGTTTATCCCCTATGCTCTTATTCATAAAATATGTTTTTAAACTATTCACCCTATACCTCCAAAACATTTGTATAAATCATATCTATCATCCACAAATTAGCACATCTATATTTCAAGTTTTATTATTACTATACTTATAATTAACAAGCCTATATATTAAATTATAGCTCAAACTACCAATACTTGGCATATATATTTATTTAAATATATTACATTAGTTCAAAAATAAAATGAACATTTGTGCTTTCTTATTTTAAAAGATCATACAAATGCTCATTTTATTATATTAATCCATATTATATTATTTAGTTTGATTAAGAGGATGAAGAATTTTTTCGCTTTTCATCTCTAATTACAATAATTCTCTGCAATACAATAAATATGAACAATAACATTCCAACCGCTATTTTAGTCCACCATGAATTTAGTGTTCCATCAAACATTATAAGACTTTGAATAATTCCTGTAGTTAATACACCAAATAATGGTCCAATTATATTCCCATATCCACCTGTTAATAATATACCTCCGATTACACATGCTGCTATGGCATCCATTTCCATTCCATTACAATGAAGACCATAACCTGAAAGGGTATATATTGTAAACAATAAACCACCTAAAGATGAACAGAAACCCGAAAATGTATATACAAGTATTTTTGTTCTTTCCACTGGTAATCCCATTAATTTAGCTGAATTTTCATTTCCACCAATTGCATACACGGTTCTTCCAAACCTAGTAAACTTCATCATATAAAATGCAGCAGCGACAACTATCAGGCTAACGATAACATTAATTGATATAAAGGCATCTGGTAATATTGATATTCTATATGATGAGATTTCTGTAAAAACTGGATTATCAATTATAATTGTATCAATGCTTATAATATAACTTGCTCCTCTTGCAAAGAACATTCCTGCAAGTGTAACTATCCAAGGATGTAATTTAAATTTTTGAATCAAAATACCTTGAACTGTTCCAAAAATAATTCCAACAATAAGAACTATTAGCATTACTAAAAAAGGATTTACTCCTTTTTGTAATAAACTTGCTGTAATCATACTTACAAATGCTATCATTGATCCAACTGAAAGATCTATTCCACCAGTTAATATTGCAACTGCTTCCCCAATTGCCACCACTATTAAATATGCATTATCAATGAACAAGTTAGTAAATACTTGTGCTGACAAAAAACTTTTATATAATACTGATCCTATTAGAAACAATCCTATAAATAATGCGATTGTAGCATAAATTGCAATATAATCTTTGTTTATTTTGAATGCGTTCTTCTTTCCTATTAGCTTACTCATGCTTTAATCACCTCTTTTTCTTTTAGATTGATTTTTGTATTTTTCTTTATCTTAAGAATTTTTCTAAATTCAGGAGATTGAATTATACATACAACTATAACTACTATCGCTTTAACAACTAGTGTAATTTCAGGTGCAACACCTAAGCTATAAATTGTTGTAGTTAATGTTTGTATGAACAATGCCCCTACAACTGTCCCTGAAAGATAAAACCGTCCTCCTGCCATAGACGTCCCACCTATAACTGTCGCAAGGATTGCATCCAATTCTAACCACAAACCAACATTATTAGCATCAGCACTTTTTATATTAGCGCATAAAATTATTCCTGCTATTCCTGCTAACATTCCACATATAACATAAAGTGAAAATACAACTTTCCTAGATTGAATTCCTGCGAATTTACATGAATTATTGTTAACTCCTATAGACTCAATAAATAATCCTAGAGCAGTTCTCCTTATTAAAAAATACATAATTAATGCTACCGAAATAGCTATAAATATTGCTATAGGAAGCAATATGTAGCCTGTCCCTATAAATATGAAATCCTTATTAGTAAAAGTTAATATTTGTCCTCCTGTTATAAGTTGAGCAACTCCTCTACCAACAATATATAAAATTAATGTTCCAACCATTGGTTGTACTCCTATATACGAAACTAAAAACCCATTCCATATTCCACATACAAGTCCACTAATTATTCCTATTGCTACTGCTAATGGAACTGAACCTCCATCAACTATTACAGTTGCAGAAAGAGCTGCACTTATTGCAATTATTGATCCTACGGAAATATCAATTCCTTGAGTTGCAATTACGAGAGTCATTCCTAAAGATATCAATATTAATGGAGCTGCACGGTTTAGTATATCTATAGTATTTCCAAATAAATGCCCGTCTTTCATACTTATGCTTAAGAAACTTGGTGTCATTATAAAATTAAACAAAAGTAATATTATTAAGCTTGTTAATGGCCAAAATATTTTAGCATTATAAATTTTAAGGAAAAAAGTTTGTTTCTTATTATTTTCCATATTATCTAGCACCTCCTGCTATAGTTTTCATGATATTAGATTCCTCTATTTCATTTCCAACTAGTTCTCCGATAATATTTCTATCTCTAAGGACAATTACTCTGTCACAACATTTAACTACTTCTGGTAGCTCTGACGAAATAAACAAAATTGTCATTCCTTGCTTAGCTAATGCTAATATTAATTCTGTTATTTCACCTTTTGCTCCTATATCAATTCCCCTTGTTGGTTCATCTAAAATTAATAATTGCGGTTCTGTTGCGAGCCATCTTGCTAATATTACCTTTTGTTGGTTACCACCACTTAAGTTACTTAT
>Ga0183101_1000090_pt5 | contig 14093 bp, 9 predicted proteins | sample Biomet3_FD_127790 | JGI IMG/M metagenome (GOLD analysis project Ga0183101, IMG submission 127790) | Microbial communities from bioreactor (seeded with sewage sludge) at LBNL, California, USA - Biofuel metagenome 3 | ecosystem: Engineered > Bioreactor > Anaerobic > Unclassified ... | reverse complement strand
ATTCCAGTTCCGTTCCTTCGTCAGAGAGTTCGGCCGCGACCGCGGAGGGCACGTCCGAAGCAACTAGTTCCGTTCCTTCTTCATCCAGCTCGGCCGGGACCTCGGAAGGCACGAGCTCCGCGCCTTCTTCCTCGAGCTCGGCTTCGACCTCAGAAGGAACATCCTCTGTCTCATCCTCGTCTAGTTCTTCCTCTTCGAGTTCGTCTGAACCGGTGAAGCGCTTTACCATCACCTTCTTGAACTACGATGGCACCGAGCTTCAAAAATCCGATTGGGCCTATGGATCCACCCCTATCTATAGCGGTAGCATTCCGACGAAAGAAAAGAGCGCCCAATATTCCTATGTTTGGAAGGAGTGGAGCCCCGCGATTGCTCCGGTGAGCGCGGAGGCCACCTACACGGCGGTCTTCGATACCGTCGTCAACAAATTCGTCATCACCTTCTTGAACTACGATGGCACCGAGCTTCAAAAATCCGATTGGGCCTATGGATCCACCCCCGTCTATAGCGGCAGTACTCCGATGAAAGCCGAGGACGCGAATAATGCCTATAGTTTCTCCGGCTGGACTCCAGAAATTACTTCGGCTTCCGAATCAACCACCTACACCGCGGTCTTCACCCCATACTCCGCGGGGTTTGTGTTCTCCTTAAATAGCGATAACAAGTCCTATGGCGTGGCTAATTATACAGGATCAGCAACCGCCGTCATTATGCCGTCCGAATATAACGGCCTTCCCGTCACGGCTATCCTGGACAGCGCTTTCTTGAATTGCACGGCCATGACTTCCCTTGCAATCGGTGATTCCATCGCGAGTATCGGAGAGAAAGCTTTCTCCAAGTGCACTGGTTTAGCCTCCTTCTCTGCTAGTACCCTGAACTCGAATTACCAAGCGATCGATGACGTGCTTTATAGCAAAGATGGCAAAACCATCGTTAGCTATCCGATGGCGAAGAGCGGTTCGAGCTATACCATCCCCGATTCGGTCCTGACGATCGGCAATTACGCTTTCTATGAATGCAAAGCCTTAACATCCCTTGCGATTCCCAATTCCGTCATCACGATCGGCGATTATGCCTTCTTTTGGTGCTACGGCCTTACCACGCTCCAAATCGGATCTTCCGTTCAGAGCATTGGCAGTCACGCCTTCGGCTACTGCCGCGCATTTTTCTCCCTCACGATCCCTGATTCCGTCGCCAGTATCGGGACCTTCGCTTTCTATAACTGCCAAGGTCTATCGACCGTCACGATTGGAAACTGCATTGCCGACATGGATCGAAACACCTTTCTGGCTTGCGTGCATTTAGCTTCCTTCTCGGTTGCTTCGACGAACTCCAAATACCAATCGATTGGCGGGGTGCTGTATAACAAAGACGCTACCACTCTTTTGATCTATCCCTCTTGGGCAGGAACCTCGTACACGATCCCCTCTTCAGTCACGAGTATCAACGCTGGCGCTTTTGATGAGTGCACAAGTTTGAAGATGCTCACTATCCCCTCTTCAGTCACGAGCATCGGCGCTGATGCCTTTAATTTCTGCACGTCTTTAACGACGCTCAGCATTCCTTCCGCGGTCACAATCATTAACGATTCCACCTTTAAGAACTGCAAGCATTTGACCTCAATCAGCCTCCCCGATTCGATTACCAGCATCGGTGATTCCGCTTTCTCGGGGTGCACGGGTTTGACTTCGTTCACGGTGGGAAACGCCGTCACGAGCATTGGGTCTGAGGCCTTAGCCTACTGCTCGGGTTTAACCACCCTCACGCTTGGAGGCACCCTCACGAGCATCGGGAGTTCAGCCTTCGTTGGATGCTCAGCTTTGACCTCGTTCTCCGTTGCCGCTGAAAATACGGTCTATCAATCGGTCGAGGGTGTGCTCTTCAGCAAGGACGGCAAAGCCTTGATGGCCTATCCCGCCAGCAAGGAAGGATCCTCCTATACGATCCCTAATGGGGTCACTAGCCTAGCCGATGGTGCCTTCATGAGGGCTTCGAAATTGACCATGGTGACCATTCCTAGTTCCGTCACAAGCATCGCGGGTTTTGCCTTTTCTTCTTGCTCGTTATTGCAATCCATCAACTTGCCGAGCGGTCTCACGAGTATCAGCAATTACACTTTCGATTCCTGCAGCGCTTTAACCTCAATCAGCCTGCCGAGTACTCTCACGAGCATCGGCAAGAATGCTTTCTCCTATTGCAAAGCCCTTACGACAATCAATTTGCCTAGCATTCTCACGAGCATCGGCGAGCGGGCCTTCTACGATTGCGAAGCCTTGACGGCAATTAGCCTTCCGGATTCGCTTACCAGCATCGGCGAGTACGCCTTTGGTCTCTGCTACGCTTTTAAGACCGTCTTCATTCCCGCTTCGGTCCTAACGATGGGAAGTTCTGCATTCTTCTTTGGATTCCATGACGTGACCATTTCTTGTGGGGCCACCTCGAAACCGAGCGGGTGGGCTTCGGACTGGAATCCCGATAACCATCCTGTCACTTGGGGTGCGACGAGGTAGGGGGAAGTGTACTTTATGAGCCGGAGGGGTTTCCTCCGGCTTTTTAGCAAAGGATCAGTTATAGGCCTTGTTACTCTTTTTTCTCGTTCCTAACATTAAAAGTAATGGTTTTTATAGAGGCAAATAGATGAAAAATTCATTGAAGGCTTTGACTCTGATTCTTGTGGCTGGCAGTTTGGCCGGATGCGATGGGCTCACTTTGCTATCTTCTTACGTTTCTAGCGACAGCGTGCTCTCTTCTTCGGCCGAGACGTCTTCGAGTGTCAAGACCGATAGTTCAGAAGGGACATCCGAGGGGACGAGCTCCGATTCATTCACGGGAAACTCGTCCGAAATTTCGGATGGAACTTCCTCGGAAATCGCGACTTCTTGGCCCGAATTTGAAGGCTTTGACTTCAAACTCAATGGTGACGAAACCGGTTATGTTTTGAATCGATATTCTGGCGCGGAGACAGCGGTGGTTATTCCTTCTTCCTACCATGGCCTTCCCGTCCTCGAAGTGGGCGGGGTTGCCTTCTGGGGTTGCACGGCCCTGGTCTCAGTTACGATCCCCGATTCCGTCATGAGTGTCGGCGATTTTTCTTTCTATGAATGCACTAGTCTAGCCTCAATCCTCGTCGACTCGGCGAACCCGAATTTTCAATCGATCGACGGCGTCCTTTTCAGCAAGGACGGCAAGACCCTATTAACCTATCCAGCGGGCAAAAGTAAAACGAACTACGTCATCCCTGATTCCGTAACGGGCATTGGCGATGAGGCCTTCTCCAAGTGCAGTTTCCTTGCCTCGGTCACGATTTCCGATTCCGTCATGAGGATCGGCAAGGACGCCTTCGAGAACTGCCCGACCTTGGCCTCCGTCACAATCGGCGATTCCGTCACGACCATCGGCGATTCCGCCTTCACCTTCTGTACGGCCCTGGCCTCCATCGCGATCCCTGATTCCGTCACGAGTATCGGTGATGAGGCCTTCTCCGGCTGTAAGGCCATGGCCTCGGTCATCATTGGCAATTCCGTGACGAATATCAGCGATTACGCCTTCGATTCCTGCACGGCTCTGGCCTCAGTTACGATCCCTGATTCCGTCACGAGCATCGGCGTGGCCGCCTTCCAGTCATGCCCGGTTCTTGCCTCCATCGCGATCCCCAGCTCCGTTACTAGCCTCGGCAATTACGCCTTCAACCTCTGCGTTAGCCTGACCTCCATCGTTATCTCGGCTTCCGTCACGGCCATCGGCACGGGCGCTTTCGCGAGTTGCCACAGCCTGAACATCTATTGCGAAGCCACCTCTACGCCAACAGGCTGGAATTCTGATTGGAATAGTAATGGCGGGACCGCCTATTGGTATTCCGAGACGGAGAAGACGGGCTATTGGCATTACGTGAACGGCGTGCCGACGCTCTGGTAAAGATCATAACGACTATCTAAGGGCTCTTAACGGAGCCCTTTTTGGTAAGGGACCGAGAGCTATTACTCGTCGCGAAATAATAAGAATTCAAAAAAAGAAAGGGACTAGGAAGACTCCATGGATAAAGTAAGAAAGCTTTGGCGGGTGAAGATCTCCAAGACGGTTTATCAGACGGTCGAAGTCATCACCCCCCGACGCGGATAAGGCCATTGAGGCCACTCAGGAACATTGCCCGTCTCTTGAAAAATCACCCTATTTCGATGGCTACCGCGATGAAACGGCCCCGAAGGCCTCCGATGCGGTGGAGATCAACCATCCGACCGGCTACGAAAACGCCCAGATTGAATGGAGCGATAAAAAGAAGTAACCCCTTTTTCTGACGTGACGAGTCTGGCCTACTTGTTTCGTCCGCTCCTTTGAAGCAAGGCTAGGCCCTTTTCGTTCCTAACCTTCTTTGCTCTTTTCCATTACAATAAAGAAATCATGGATCGCAATAACCATTACGTCCCGCAGTTCATCCTCCGCCAATACGGCGATCACCTTTGCGTGTTCAATACCAAGACTCAATCTTTTGAGGAGGGACGTAACCCTCGTTCGATCTATAGCGAAAAGGGACTTTATCCTGATGACATCGAAGAGGGCTTGCAGCAACGGGTCGAGACTCCTTTTGCCGAGCTCGTTCATCAAACGGATTTGCTGAACCAAAAGCGGATCGTTCTCACTTCGACACAATTTGACCTGTTACAGAAATACTTGGTAGTCAGTATTCTTCGAACCAAGAGCACATCGAAGGAAATCAAGCAAGGCCGTCATTTCTACGACAACCTCCTTCAAATGGCGAAAACGATGGGTCTCTCCGAGGCCAACCTTATGCTAAGTCTCCCTCCTTTTACCGAAAAGAACGCGGAACAATTGAGCGACATCGAATATTGGTATCGAACCTTGCGCTGCCTCATTAGCGCCCCAAACGTCCGACCTGAAACAATCATCCAACGTCCCGATGCCACTTATCTGGCTTACTACTGGTCCAACATTCTCTATTCGGGCCACCTTTCTTTTTGGGACGCTTCGCCGTATCAAGATGAATTTGTTCTCACCGACGTCGGCATGACTTCGGAACTTGAGCCTGACTACGACAATCCCTATCATCCTTCTCATCTTAAAGAGGACACCGTTAAGCACTTAATCACTGTCGATGATGGTAGCAATCCTCAGTACTCTTTCTTTTTGATGGCAACCGCCTTTTTGATGGCCTCGTTTCAGGAGAATTTTATGATGTTCCCTTTGTCACGGCATCGAATGGTGGTGTTGGTCAATCCTTTCTTCAAGTTACGAACCACCCGCTCGGCTAAGAAAATGAAGGTACCGCCTTTATCCGATTTTACCGGTCTCACCGATGACCGCCTTTTTACTTCAAGCGAAATCAAAGTGGTGGCCCCGATTTCCAATTTCGCCATTCCTCCCGAAGAAGATGCCGGACTTTGCTTTACCTTTAATCCCGTTCGATTGAATGGAACGGAAACCCGTTATTGCAACACGTTATTCTTGGATCAAATCAGTGAGATCGTTGGCTTTTCTTCGCTTGAGAAAGTGAAACGGAGCGTCAAAGCCTATCAGAGACTTCAAAAGGATTTCGTTCCCCGGGTGGACTACTCGGGACTCTATAAGATCTTAGGACTAACGTAAGGGATAACTTTTGGGTTTTTCCTTTTTGAGGTTTCATTTGGATCAAAGGCGAAAAAGAGCGAAGCCAGTTTGACCATATGAATTAACGTGGAAGGAATGTGACGGAAAAACTATAATAATTTCAATACAGTCTTAACAAGGGGGCTGTCAAAACACACCATTATGAACGAGAACAAATTTTCTTATTATTCTGGGCTTTACAGAACGGCCTTGGATTCGCCTAATGCAAAAGAAGAGATCGGGGACGAAAAACAGCGGGGACAAACAATTGCTTATTTCAGTCAAATCACCGAAGAACGAATCTCGGCCTTTACGGACGATGAACTTTTTACTTTTCTATCTAAAACATGGTCGGGCGAAGCTTCTTTTCAACGCCATTCGATGGGAAAAGACGTGTTCTACAGCAAAAACCAAGGTTTAGATTTTGTTAAGAAGTCATTAATATCGTTTCTTTTTGGAAAAGAAGATGTGACGGTTCGATGGGACAACTTCAAGTTGGTTTACATCGCTGATGGCACCAAGTCCGAACTTCTCGGGATGTATTATCCCGATGATTGTGCCATTTTCAATAAGCGGACAAGAGATGCGATGGCCGCTTTAGGAATTGACGCTCCGAAAGGTGCCAATATTTCCGGAAAGCAATATCAAAAGGTGTGCGACTCGATGAAGCTTTTAGGCGAAAAGCTCAAAAAGGCTGGCTTCGTCATGGAAAACCTTCTCGCCGTTGATTACTTTCTTTATGAAATCTCGACCAAATATCTCAAACAGGAAAAAGCCATCGCCAAAGCTAATGCCAAAGCTAATGCCAAAGTCAACGCGAAAGCAGTGAAGGTGAGTGACCTAGAAAGTCGGCCTTTGCCAAAAGTGAAGTTGAAGATCAGCCCAAATATTAGAGGATCTAATCTAATTTACTATGGGGTCCCAGGCTGTGGAAAAAGCTATCTTCTTCAACAAAAATTCGCAGGATTACCTGCCGACCAGCGCCCACTAAGGACGACGTTCTATTTGGATTATTCCTATTCCGACTTCGTGGGCCAGTTGACCCCAGTTTCCCAAAATAACCGCCTTGACTATGTCTTTATCCCGGGCCCTTTTTCAAAGGCCCTTAAAAAGGCTTTCGACCATCCTGACATGGAAATCATCCTTATCATTGAAGAAATGAACCGAGGTAACGCCCCAGCCATCTTTGGAAGTTGCTTCCAGTTATTAGACCGCCGAAGTGGCGACGTGACCTGCAGCCAATTCCCTATCGAAGACCGGCAAATTCGCCAATATCTGAACGGAACCCCCGAGAATCCGGGGAAAGTTGGCGAGTACCTCGATTCACTCCGTGAGCAATGCCGTGAACTCGAAATTGACGAGGACACGGTTCTCATTCCGAATAACTTATCGATTTATGGAACGATGAACACGAGCGATCAAAGCGTGTTCCCTTTGGACAATGCTTTTAAACGTCGTTTCAATTTTGAACACATTTCAAACGATTTTGATGACAACGACCAATCGGTTCGTGGTCTTTATGTTCCCGGAACTGCCGTGACTTGGGAAGATTTCGTAAACCAAGTGAACGCGAAGATCCGAAAAGACGCCTCCACTCCATTTGAAGATAAGCAAATCGGGAAGCGCTTTGTTTCAGAGGCGCTACTTTCAAAATCATCAAATAATCCGGATCAAAGCCTTCGTAGACGGTTCGCAATGAAGGTGCTGGAGTATTTATGGGACGACGTGAGCAAGGCCAATCGAGGCGAATGGTTTGCCCCCGATAAGAGCTTTGATGAGCTCATTTCCGACTTCTCAAAGACCGATCCGACAAAGGATGTTCTAAGTCTGATTTTTAATGGTTCCCTCTTTGGACAAGTCCAAAACTGATCCAGCGGTAAAAAAACAGTCATGGCCGAAGAGAAAAGAACAACTGACCGAGAATTGACTGTTCTTTTCAAACCCGCTTTTTATCAAACAGACGATACCGATAATTTCGAGAGTTCTCCCTTTGTTGGTCTTCGCGTTAAAGACAACCAAATCGAATTTGATTATCCTGAAGCCTACCCTTTATTGGATGAGCTAAAGAAGCAAGGATTGTCTCTTTCACCGAGAAAGTCCGATGAAGGATTTCGCTTTCTCGTTCCTAGTCAAGGACTCAGCGGCTTTTCAAAGCCTATTCTTTCAATTCTTTCTTCGATTTCCTTGCTCTCGCCTGACTTAATCGTCAGCGATTTTCGAAGCGGCGTTTCCGAACAAGATGCTTGCTCCGACCCGATTTTATCGTGCGTCTATTTAATTAAAGATTACTTGGCTCATGGTTCTCGGAAGGAATCCCGTTTGATTTATCAGTCCAACCAAGGCCGGCACATTTCTTGGTCCCGAACCAAAAGGGGATTTGTTCTCATCGATTCCGAGCAACGTTTGCTTTTCCCCAACCTTATCTTTTCTTCAAATCAATGGGAAGACACAGCGCTCACGAACCTTTATTTGTCCTGCGTAAAATACAGTGCCAAGCTTTTGGGCTGGCTTTATGGGCTCAACGAAGATGCGGTGGAAGCTGAGACGATTCAAAAGAAAGACCTTCCCCAAGACCGGCTCATCATTAAAAAGGCCCTATCCGCGACCTTCAATGACGAACGCAGAGAACGGTTGATAAATATGCTCACCATTTTGCAAGGCGCGACCAAAAACGCCCGAAGCAAAGAAGTGGCCTACGGAACGGACTTTTATTACCACGTTTTTGAAATCATGGTTGATCGCCTTTTCTCGAACGTCTCATCCAAAGAGAAAAAAGCATTTGAACCTCAGGGCTTATGGCAAATTTCTCGATCGAAAGAAGACCAACTAGACCAACTAACAAGCTATTTAGTTCCGGATACTATTCTGCGTTTGTCCAACAACGAATTGATCATTATCGACTCCAAATTCTATAAGATAGGTTCGCTGCCTCAAAGTTCGAGTATTGAAAAGCAGTTCACTTACGCTCAGCATGCCAAGAAAAGGGAACTAACGCTTAATCAGCATCGTCGTTTTTCAAAGATTTTTAGCGTGTTCCTTTTACCCAATCGCGTTCCTCAAAAAATCGAACATTTCGGGGATGCAACGGCTCCTTGGATGGACTTACCGGATGATGGGGTCATCGTGCCTCGGATCTTTGGTTTTTATATTGATCTCCGTTTCTTGCTGGAGTGCTATCACACGAGAAATCGGCAGGTTGTTTCCAATTTAATCTTGAAGGTTGAGGGTCTATTAACGAGCAAATAACTACCGCCCGCTTTTATGGGTTCTCCTCGTGTTTTCTCCCCCCGCTTATAAAGCCATCAAAAAGATAAAGGTTTCCCTCGCTTAGTTTTTTTTAACTTGTTATAATATTTATATATTTTTATGGCTTACGCTGAACTAGTGAAAGAGCTTCGTGAGGCTTTAACCTTATCTCAGGCAGAAATGGCCGAACTTTTAGGCGTCACTTTTGCCACAGTCAATCGTTGGGAGAATGGGCATCACGAACCGACAATCAAACAGCGGAGAGTCATCAAACAACTTTGCCAAAAGAACGGAGTAAAACTTCATGAATAAGCAACAACTGGCGTCGAAAATCTGGGAATCCGCGAATAAGATGCGCTCAAAGATTGAGGCTTCTGACTATAAGGATTTCATCCTCGGATTCATTTTCTATAAGTATCTGTCCGAAAAAGAGGAAAACTACTTGAAGGATCAAGGGTTTACTCAGGAGGACATCGAAAAACTGTCCGAGGAGGATAAAGATTCCGTTCAATTCCTTCAACGCAATGTTGGTTACTTTATTGCCTACTCGGATTTGTTCTCGACGTGGATCAAAAAAGGAAAAGACTTTGATGTTTCCAACGTCACGGATGCTTTGTCTGCTTTTAGCCGTTTGATTTCCCCGTCTCATCGAAACGTTTTTGACAAGATTTTCACGACCTTGCAAACGGGTTTGATCAAGCTGGGCGAATCCTCGGCCAGTCGAACCAAAGCAATCAGCGATTTGATTCAGTTGATCAAAGATATTCCGATGGACGGCAAGCAGGATTACGACGTTCTCGGTTTCATCTACGAATATTTAATTGGAATGTTCGCAGCGAACGCTGGAAAGAAGGCCGGAGAATTCTACACCCCGCATGAAGTCTCTTTGATTATGTCCGAGATTGTAGCCAACCATCTTAAGGATCGGGACGAAATCAAGATTTACGACCCGACCAGTGGCTCTGGATCGTTACTTATTAACATCGGCAAGTCTGCGGCTAAGCATATGGCTGACAAGAATAAGATCATGTACTACGCCCAGGAAATCAAAGAGCCGACGTATAACCTCACCCGCATGAACTTGGTGATGCGTGGCATTTTGCCCAACAACATCGTCGTTCGAAATGGTGATACTTTGGCCGAAGACTGGCCTTTCTTTGATGAGAACCACGCCTACAGTCCGCTTTATGTTGACGCGGTGGTCTCCAATCCCCCTTATTCGTTACAATGGGATCCTGAAAACAAAGAAGAAGACCCGCGCTTCTCGTCTTATGGCCTCGCACCAAAAAGCAAAGCGGACTACGCCTTCCTTCTTCACGATCTCTTTCACATCAAACCGGACGGAATAGTGACGATTGTTTTGCCCCATGGCGTCCTTTTTAGAGGCAACGAAGAAGGCCAAATTCGCAAAAACTTAATTGAAGGCAACCATATCGATGCCATCATCGGCCTGCCGGCAAACATTTTCTTTGGAACCGGTATTCCCACGATCATCATGGTTCTCAAACAGAAGAGAGACAACACGGATGTCTTAATCATCGATGCCTCTAAAGGCTTCGAAAAAGTTGGGAAGAACAATAAACTTCGTTCATCCGACATTAAGAAAATCGTGGATACGGTTTCACTTCGTTCCGACATTGCCAAATACTCACGCAAAGTTTCGCGCGAAGAGATTCGAAAAAATGATTACAATCTCAACATTCCGCGGTATGTCGATTCCAGTGACGATCCTGAAACCTTCGATTTACTCGCGACGATGCGCGGGGGAATCCCAAATTACGAGATAGATGGGCTCAATTCCTATTTCAACGAAATTCCAGGCTTACGGGAAGATTTGTTCCAACCGATTAATTCCGATTATTCCTCTTTGAAAACGGAGGATATCGAAAAAGCGGTGGAAGAGTGCCCCGGAGTGAAGACGTTTAAGTCCAAGTTTTCACAGGCCTTTGCTGACTTGCCCAGCTATCTTAAAAAAGAATTAATTGAGAATGTTTCTAGCGTTAACTCTGCACAAGAAGAAAGCGTGATCTCGGATCACATTTCTTCCGAGATCGCTTTTACCAAATTGGTTGACCGCTACGACGCCTATCAAATTTTGGATGATGAATGGAAAACCATTTCGGTTGACCTTGAACTCATTCAAACCGAAGGCTTCGCTGCCACAAAACAGGTCGATCCCAATATGGTACTCAAGAAGAAAGACGGTAAGGATGTCGAGATTCAAGAAGGCTACATCGGACACGTTATCCCCTTTGACTTAGTTAAGCGGGAAGCCTTCCCTCAAGAACTAAAAGCTTTATCGGATAAGGAAGAACGGCTTTCGGAAATCGATGGGAGTGTTCAAGAAGTGATGGATAGTTTTACCGATGAAGAAAAAGGACTTTCTTTTTTCCCTCAGGACGGAGACGGCTATCTTCCAAAAGATCTGGCTACATACGTTAAACCCTTGTTTAAAAACAAATCGAGCTATGATCCCGAATCTTCAGAAGGGAAGGCACTTTTGCTTTACTCTCTCGACGAAAAGCAAAAGAGTTTGAAACGTGAGATTAAGGCCGAAAGCGAACGCCTCGAGGGACAAGCCAAAACTTATATCGAAAAAATGACTGATGATCAAGCTCTCGCGTTGCTGGAGAAAAAATGGATCAGTCCTCTTGTTTCTTCTTTTGAGGCGATGTCTTCGGCTGTTCTTGAATCGCTGGAATCAAAGATTAAGAATCTAACCAAAAAATACGATATTGGCCTTTCCACCTTGGAAAAGCAGATAGAGGAATCTGAAAAAGATTTGTCGAAGATGATTGACGATCTTTCGGGCGACCAGAACGACCTTGACGCTTTAAAAGATCTGAAAAATCTCCTGGATGGTGGGAAAAATGACTGAAAAAGCAAATTTTCCCGCGTTACGCTTCAAGGGCTTCACTGATCCTTGGGAACAGCGAGAGCTCGGTGAAATCGCCAAAAGAGTCACAAGAAGAAACGACCACTTGGAATCTCAAATTCCGTTAACTATTTCCGCTCAATTTGGTTTAATCAGGCAGGATGAATTTTTTGACAAAAGAATTGCCAGCGCGAACCTTAGAAATTATTATCTCCTGCGCCAAGGAGAGCTTGCCTACAACAAAAGTACATCCAACGATGCACCTTGGGGAACGGTGAAGCAATTGACAAAATATGAAAGTGGCGCAGTATCGACACTTTATATAGTTTTTGGATTGTCTGATAGATCACAATCGGACCCTTCGTTTCTAACGTCATATTACGAATCGACGAAGTGGTATTTTGAGGTTTCTAATATCGCGGCCGAAGGAGCTAGAAATCACGGTTTGCTTAATATAACGCCAGACGATTTCTTCAAGACCACTTTGACCATACCGAGATCACGGTTTGAACAGCGAAAAATCGGTTTACTTTTCGACTTCCTAAACAAAGCTTTATCCCTTCATCAGCGTAAGTGCGAAAAGCTTCAGTCACTCAAAAAGGCTCTCTTGGAGAAAATGTTTCCTTCTGGATCTTCGCTGGTACCCGCTCTTCGCCTTAAAGGTTTCACTGATCCTTGGGAACAACGTGAGCTAAGTCAACTTTGCTTGCCCGTCAACCGAAAAGCTCCAATCGATTCGACTGCCCCGATTATGATGATCTCTTCAACCGCTGGTTTTGTTGATCAATCAACCCATTATCAAATTTCAAATGCGGGTTCTAGCCTGCAAAACTACACGTTCCTAAAACAAGGAGAACTGTCTTATAACCATGGATATTCGAAATTACGGAATTTCGGAAGCGTATTTACATTAAGAGTCAAAGAAGCCAGAATTCCGTTTGTATACCATAGTTTTTCCATGCCGAACGACGAGCCCATCTTTTTCGGCCATTATTTAAATTGTGGCATTTTTGACAAAGACCTAAGACGAGTAATTTCATCGACTGCAAGAATGGACGGTTTGATGAACATTTCCTATGAAGAGTATATGAGTCTAAAGGTTATGAGACCATCCTTCTCCGAGCAAAAGAAAATCGGGCTGGTTTTGGACCTCCTCGACTCCGCCATCGTCCTTCATCAGCGTGAGTGCGAAAAGCTCCAAAATTTGAAGAAAGCCTTATTAGAGAAGATGTTTGCTTAATTTAAGGAGGTAGCTTGATGTTCAATGACGAACTTAAATTTGAAGAAGCCTTAATTTCTTATCTTACGCAAAACGCAGGATGGAGTAAGAATGTTATAAAGTTTAAAAACGAAGAGCAATTAATTCAAAATTGGGCAAAAATTCTCTTTGATAACAACCGTGATATTGATCGTTTGAACGATTATCCTCTTACGAAAGGGGAAATGGACCAAATTTTGGATCAAGTTTCACTGCTTCGAACCCCGATAAAACTGAATGGCTTTATCAATGGCAAAACAATTTCGATAAAAAGGGACAATCCTGAGGACAAACTTCATTTTGGCAAAGAAGTAAGCTTAAAAATCTTTAACCGGGCTGAAATTGCGGGTGGCCAGAGTGTATATCAAATCGCGGAACAGCCTATCTTTTCAAAGAAATCAGCCATCATGCCTGATCGCCGTGGGGATTTCATGCTGCTTATCAACGGCATGCCCGTCATTCATGTTGAACTTAAGAAAAGTGGAATCCCGGTTTCTCAGGCCGTCCATCAAATTGAGAAATATTCTCACGAAGGCGTTTTCACTGGTTTATTTTCTTTGGTTCAGGTTTTTGTGACCATGACACCCGAAGAAACTCTTTATTTTGCCAACCCGGGTCCTGATGGAAAATTCAATTCTTTGTATTATTTCCACTGGGCTGATGTGAACAACGAACCCGTCAACGATTGGCAAAAAATCGCTTCTTATCTTCTTTCAATTCCAATGGCCCATCAGCTGATTGGCTTTTACACAGTGCCAGACAATACCGACGGTGTCTTGAAAGTGCTTCGGAGCTACCAATACTACGCGGCCAATGCAATTTCGGATAAGGTTTCCAAAACGCTTTGGGGAACGAGCAGTATTTATGGTGGCTATGTTTGGCATACGACTGGAAGTGGCAAAACTCTGACGAGCTTCAAGTCTGCTCAGCTGATTGCCAATTCAAAGGATGCGGATAAAGTTATCTTCCTAATGGACCGCATTGAACTCGGAACCCAATCTTTGGCGGACTATCGAGGCTTTGCCGATGAGAGCGACGATGTTCAAGGGACCGAAAACACTTCTGTTCTATTAAGCAAGTTGAAGAGCGATGATCCCTCTAATACTTTGATTG
>Ga0183101_1000559_pt1 | contig 14102 bp, 10 predicted proteins | sample Biomet3_FD_127790 | JGI IMG/M metagenome (GOLD analysis project Ga0183101, IMG submission 127790) | Microbial communities from bioreactor (seeded with sewage sludge) at LBNL, California, USA - Biofuel metagenome 3 | ecosystem: Engineered > Bioreactor > Anaerobic > Unclassified ... | reverse complement strand
AGTGACGGAATATTTAAGGAATCCTCAATACACGTTAAATTAATTTGGATACTTTATGAGTTGTTAAAAAAGATATGCGAAACGCCAACTGCGTAACTCCTAAGATTTTATACGACATTTTGTTGTTGACTCAACACTAGAATAAGCCGTCCTTTACTCTCAAGTTAAGCCAGGATTTACTCCGGATTTTTTGAAATCTTTCCCATTACGTATTTTCCTGCATACGTCAATGCAATTAAGTATATCCCGGATAATCTGTCAGCTTCTGGGAAAAATATATGTGGAATTGATATCATGAAAACAAAGATTCCGAATATAAGCCATTTAACTGCATTCAATATCCCATTTGACGGGTCAGTGGAAGAAGAACGTTTTATTTTATAATATGTCCACGCTCCGAGAAGAATAGACACCGTAAAGCAAAGTGCAGCTAGAGACAATATTGCTTTTATTAATGAACCGATATCATATAATGAACCGTCGGCGTACTCGTTAAAATTGATTGCTTTGATCGCGTATACTACAAGACATAGTAATAATGAAGAGAATCCGATAATTTGGACTATAGTATTATTTATAAAAAATGAAGCTGGTTCAATTTTATTATAATTTCGAAGATTTTCAGTACCCAATCAATCACCTATCTCAACACTTAACGATTAATCTTAAACATGTCTTCCTAAATTTATCTTTTGATTTTAACCAATTTTTACTGAAGATTTTCTGAACTCGATCATTCCATAGACAATAAGAATATTAGAGTTTTCACCGATTAATAGATGGTTAAAGATCTAAAACAAGATCTAAAACGTAGGAAAATAAGCCCAAAAGCGAAGCGTTTTTGAACTGGGTAAAGGATTATGGGGAGCTTCTTATAATCAAATACAGGAGCCTAGAATAAGCCGTCCTTTACTCTCAAAAGTTAAGCTAGGATTTACTCACGGATACTTTGAAATCTTAGACGGCTTTTTCCTTTTTACATGCATGTTCTTTCGTGTTCGGTTTCCATTTTTTTTAACATTTCATCTCTTACGTATTTTACTGTAAACGTCAATGCAATTAAGTATATCGTAAAGAATCTGTTGGATTCTGGGACTAATTTATAAAGAATTGACAGCATGAAAACAAGGAGTCCTAATGTAAACCATTTAATTAATTTACTTATCCACTTTAACGGATCATTGGAATAAGCGCGTTTTATTTTGTAGTATATCCACGTTCCTATAATAATAGACAATAAAAAGGAAAATATGGCTAGAAATAATAATGCTTTTATTAATGAACCATCGTTAAGTAATGAACCGTCTTCGTATTCGTTAAAATTGATTGCTTGGATCGCATATACTGCGATCCATAGTAGTAACGCAGAGAACCCGATAATTTGGATTATTGTGTCTGTTATAGAACATGAAGTTGGTTCTATTTTATTATAAGTCTGAAGACTTTCAGTACCCACTTAATCACCTATCTCAAAACTTAACGATTAACCTTAGGTACGTCCTCCTAAATTTATCTTGTTATTTTAAATTAATTTTTACAAAGATTTTCTGAACTCGATTATTCCATATATAATAGGAATGTAATCGTTTTCATTGATTGCCATCAGGTTAAATATCTAAAACGCAATAAAATAAGCACAAAAGTGAAGCGTTTCTGAACTGAGAGAGATTATGTGAAAATTCTTATAATCAAATACAGGAGCTTAGAATAAGCAGTCCTTTACTCTTAAGCAGCCAGGATTTACTCCGGATTTTTTGAAATCTTTTCCATTACTTGTTTTCCTACATACGTCAATACAATTAAGTATATACCAAAGAATTGGTCGGATTCTGGAAATAATATCTGTGGAACTGACATCATAAGAACAAACATTCCGAATGCAAGCCACTTAAATACGTTCATTATTCCTGTTGACGGATCATTGGAATAAGCGCGCTTTATTTTATATTTTGTCCACATTCCGAGAAGGATAGACACCGTAAAGCAAAATGCAGCTAGAAACAATATTAGTTTTATTAATGAACCGCTTTCGTATTCGTTAAAATTGATTGTTTGGATCGCGTATACTACGAACCATAATAATAATGCAGCGAACCCAATAATTTGAATCATTCTGTCTTTTATAAAACATGAAGATGGTTCGATTTTATTATAAGTTCGAAGATTTTCAGTACCCAATCAATCACCTTTCTCAACACTTAGCGATTAACCTTAGGAACGTCTTCATAAATTTATCTTTCTATTTTCAAACAAATTTTTACTGAAGCTTAAAAGCGTTGCTTTCCCTAGTAGATGCAAGACAGATCCATTCATTTCTCCTCTGATTTATGTGCATAAGCCAATGCCTTACACAATTTTGATTCCCAGAATCCGCGCAAGTTCTATTGCTTGCTCTGCATTGACTATAGCCCCTCTGAGTTCCTTGCATGTATCGGATACTGTAATCCCGTCAATGATACAATCCGTCAAATCAATGTCTTTGAGTAAGGCTTTAAAGAAATCTGCTCCTGTGAAATTAACCGCTTTCAGCCTGGGCTTCTTTAGCCGAATCTCGGATAAGAAGGCTTCCGTGAAATTGCAGTCATGAATGGTGCAGTTCTCCAGTACAGAACTTGAAAAATCTGCATATCGAAAAGAATCGTCCGTTAAAGAGGTTTCTTTCATGCAGCTCTTGCTGAAGTTACCGCCATCGCCCTTGCATTTTAACATTTTGGAGCCTTTCCAGTAGCTGTCCATAAATCTGCAATTCGCAAAATTGCAGTTATCAAACACTGAATTGTAAAAGAGGGTTTTTGAAAAATCACAATTGTTGAACTGGCATTGTATAAACTGTACCGATTCAAATTCTATCCTTGCGATATCGACGTCCGAAAGCGTCTCGCCTTCAAAGAGCATATTTTCTATATAATTGTCATCAGATTTTGCGGCTATAATTCTGCTTTCCAACATGTTTCCATCGCTTTCCAGCATGTTTCCATCGCTTTCCAACATGCTTCCATCTCCATATATTGATGTTTCCAAATGATTATACTACATAGGACTTGTGTACCAGTAGGCTACATCTACCGTTTTATTTTTCGACCTTTCTTCGTACTATACTTTTCTAAACCCAATTATTCTATATATTATAGAGTATAGAAGAAAAAACCCTAAATAACATTAACAAGTTCAACTGGTAAAATAGTAGTTTCTGATGTCACATTTCAATTATTTATATGACACACAAATAAATAGAAATTTTATGGTTTTCCGATCGAAGTCACAATGTCAAAAATCAATATTTGAGAGATGGAGGAAACTCTCAGATGAGAGAAGAAGAAAAAATATTTTCGGGCAAAATGTTTGATTCGCGCAAAAAAGAACTGAGAGACATCAAACATAAGGCACACATTTCATGTCAAAGATACAATGCAATGGACGAATATGATCCCGAACGTTTGCCAATTATCAAGGAATTTATTGGCGACATCGGCAAGACTTATTATTTTCAGGGACCTATCCAGTTCAATTACGGCAGTCACACCTTTATTGGAGAAAACTTTGTTGCGAATTTCAATCTGATGGTGATGGATGACGTACGTATTTATATTGGTGACAATGTATGTTTCGGGCCAAATGTTTCGTTAATGGCCACCTCTCATCCCCTGATTGCCCAGGAACGTATGGGAACAGATGAAAACGGGAACACGATAATGGCCGAATACGCCGAAGAAATTCATATCGGCAACAACGTGTGGATCGCATGTAATGTGGTTGTATTGGGCGGCGTACATATAGGAAACAATGTGGTAATCGGTGCCGGCAGCGTCGTAACAAAAGATATTCCGGATAACCATCTTGCTTTTGGCAACCCTTGCCGTCCAGTTCGTCCGATCACCGAAGCCGACAGTAAAAAGCATTTGATTTTAGAAGAAGATCTCAAGCATTTTGGATATAACATTAAATAATTAAGGTCAAATTAAGGTTAAATTAAGGTCAACGTGTACCTGAATTTCAGAAAAAAACGGAAAAAAAGAACATTGTTAGACATTAAACTAGTGTCGAGTCAATCATCAAGGATTCAATGATTCCAAATAATTGCCATCGATTTTATACGACATTTTGTGGTTGACTCGACACTAGGCAAGTCAAGTATATAAGAAACATGCCTTGGTTTTTATAATGCTACCATTATTATCGAAATACTCAAATATTTAAATTCACATTTTTCTTTATGCTGTTAATAAAAACAAAAATAGGGCCAAGTAAGATAAATGGTATTGGTCTTTTTGCTAATCAATTTATTCCAAAAGGAACTGTAATATGGAAATTTCACTCTGGATATGATATCAAAATTGATAAAAATGAACTTGCTAAACTGCCGGAGATAACGAAAGACTGTTTTTTGAAATACGCATATCTTAATCCGGATACAGATAAATACATTCTATGTCTTGATGATGCTCGTTATTTTAATCACTCCGATGATCCTAATTGCATAGATGAATCTCCCATAGAAGAGAATGAAGGAATAACTTTCGCTGCAAGAGATATACAACAGGGCGAAGAGCTTACTTCTGACTATAGAAAATATGATGCCGATTATGACTACAAAATGAGCATCCCTTGATTTTGAATTTGATGACCGAGTAGCGTGCTAATCTGTCGATAAAATCAAAGTCAAATTTTTGAGTACTGTAATATAAAAGAAAAAAGCATTAAAAGAAAGCTCTCTTCTTTCAATACTCTTTCAATACTTTTTCAATACTTTTTCAATACTTTTTCAATAAATTTTTATATTTTCCTTTTATAAAACCCGAAATAGATTCCACCAATGGCTGCTACCACGAAGAGAATTCCAAAAATATCAGAACCCGAGAATGAGAAACCATTATCCTCTGGCTCGTTTGCGGAATCTTTCTGCATCTCATAGCCTTCAACATAATCCGGGTCAGCAGTTGATTTCGAGACCTCGGGCGCAGGTTCGGGAGAATCGATTCCATATCCTGCATCGCTCTCTACAACAGTCTGATTGCTGCTCTCCGCACTCCGAATTACAGGCGTCGAACTTCCTTTATTACCACCACTGCTGTGTTTTTCACCACTGCTGCTTTGTTTTTCGGTTTCTTCTTGCTCAAGTGATTCCTGCGTAGCATTTTCTATTGCTTCGCTAAAACCTGGGACCGAGACCATGCCTGATACGTAGCTATTGAGAAGGGGGTTTCCGCATGTATGATGGCAGCAGGTAACTCCATCCTCGACCACAGATTCTTCGTATTCCGTAGCAAGGCTTTCAAGTACCTCATCTGAGGCATCCCAGTTGCCCTTGCGAGCGGTCTCCAGCATCCGGGCTGTCATAGACTGGTAAGCATAAGGATTATTCTTCTTAATCCAATCGCTGAGTTCCTGATCCGCCACGTACGTCTTATACACCTGATTCCACATGTCATCACTGATCAAATCCGGGTTCGTGGCTTCCCAGCCCCAGAGATTCTCAACGAAATCCGACATTTCCCTGGCTCCTGCATAACCGCTTCCCTGCATACCTTCGATCCACTTTGAATTGAAATATCTGGAGTATGTTTCCCTCGTGAGAAACTTTTCCAGAGTTTCGGTTTTCTCGTCCCCGTTTGTCAGCATGTTCGTGATATATGAATCAGGATACTCTCCTCCCGAAACGGAACTGATCGCAAGATTCAAGCCTCCAAGGTACTGGAAGAAATCATCATTATCCAGAGTCCCGTAGAGATTTGTGCTCCGGCTGTGCACTGTAGCTTCAACCCCTTCAAGGTTCTTTTCAAAAAGATCCTTCAGGTCTTCGCCCCATACGTCTTCTCCATAGGCATTGCACATCTTGTTGATGTAAAGCTCTGCAAGCGCGTCGTTGCTTTCCCAGGTATCACTTGAAGAGATCGCATTGGGAAGGCCTGTGCCGTAGGCGCCGTCCGAAGACCCGAAAATCCTGAGCAGGGCAAGGTCCAGAGCCTCACTATCATTAAGAGAACCTTCACTCGTCAAAGAAGATTTCAGAGCATCTGCATTTTCCCGGACATAATTGGGAGAGTCTTCCTGGGCATAAGCCAGTTTTACGGCCTTGTCCAGCAGGCGAACCTTGTCAGGGTACATGTCCCTGTAGAGTCCGGAAATCTGCACTACCACATCAATTCTTGGCCTTCCCAGTGTCTCCATTGGAATAGCCTCCACATCAACTACTCTGCCGCTGTTCCATACAGGCTTAACTCCTAGCAGGTAGAGAATCTCTGATTCCATAACCCCTTCATGCCTTGTGGTTTCCCCTGCCCAGAGTACGTAAGCCACTTTTTTCGGATAGGTCCCATGCTCGGCAACATAAGCTTCAAGCATCTGGTCAGCCATTTCCTGACCGAGAGTCCAGGCAGCTTCTGTTGGCACTATCCGCTGGTCAAAAGCGTAGAAATTTCTTCCAGACGGCAGAGTTTCCGGATTTCTAACAGGGTCTCCTCCAAGGTTTCCAGGGATAAACTTGCCGTCCAGGGCATTAAGGACCTGATCGATTTCCTCTTCTCCAAGAGACAGGTTTGCAGCATATTCTTCCGCATTGGAAAGGAAGGTACTGACGGTTTCATTGCTTTTTCCGAGCACCTGCTTCTGAGCGGCTGTGGAATTAACTCCCTGGTTGAGGACAAGGTCAAGCAGATAAAGCTGGGACCCTTCGGTTTTATTGAATTCATTAACCGAGCCTGCAAAGTCAGTTCCGAGCATTGAATTTACCATGCCCACAAGCTGCTCTCCTTTAGGGCTTGTACCCAGGATATGCAGCCCGTAAGGCATGGACTGGTTCTTATATTCATCCAGAATATCTTCAAGCCCTTCCAGGAAAGTTGTATTAAAGTAAGTCTCATTATTTTCTGCCTCTGTCATGTTAAGTTCTTTATCCAGGGCAAGAGATTGAGTCAGGTTTAAGACTTCATACCTGTGAGCCGCTTTAAGGGAGGCATCTGCATCTGCCTGTTCATAATTCTGGATAGCTTCGCTCAGGTTTGAATAATTTCCATAGCTTCCTGCTGAAAGAATCGGTGGGACAAGATGGTCAACAATAACTGCCCCTCCTCTGCGCTTTGCCTCATTTCCTTCTCCGAGTCCATCCATAACATAAGGATAAATCACGGGCTTATCACCTATCATCAGGGAAGGCCAGTCGTACCGAGAGAGCCCGAACTCTTTTCCAGGCAGCCATTCCTGAGTCCCATGCCTGCCGAAGTGAACAAGGGCATCACTGCCGAATCCTCCTTCTTCCTCGGAATGCTGGAGCCAGAGATAGAAAGCAATGTACTGGTGATGAGGAGGTAAATCCTTGTCGTGATAGAGAGCCTCGTTATCATCAAGCCAGCCTCTTGAAGGTTGTGGAGCCAGAATCACGTTCTTTCCGACCTCGATTCTGGGAATCACAAGATATTTTCCACTTTCGTTTTCCCAGACCATAATCTTTCCAGGTGCAGGGCCCCACTGGTCAATAACCTCCTGCTGTTTTTCTTCAGGGAGTTCCGAGAACCATTTTTCATAGGTACTTTCTGGGAGAAGAACGACTTTGCCGGTATCAACCATTTTCTGGAGTTCCCCAGGCGCCCAGGTCCCTATGTTTATACCCTGGGTAAGCATCAAATTCAGGAGTTCAGTTTCGTTTAAGGTCTGGTTTTCATTCAGGGCATATCCGTCTTTAGCCATAGCGCCAAGAAGGTTGGACAAACTTGGAATGACATCGAGATAAGAAGCCCCTATGTTATCCTTCCCTCCTCCATGATTATAATAGATTATAGCAACTTTTTTGTCCGACTCCGGAATTTCACTGAGGTTCACCCAGCTTTCCACACGGTCAACAAGCCAGTCTACCTGGTAATCTATGGAAACCGAAGTTTCAGTCTCGGTTTCAGGATCTACTTCCGTTGCAGCCATTATTACCGGATCAATAGCTCCCCAGAGTTCCTGCAAATCGAGCTTCATCATCTTATCTGAAGGAAGCGGTCTGCTGCTTGCTTCATACTCGGTCCTATTCATGTAATTGTCAATAATGCCGTTAATTACAGGCACACCGAGCTCTTCGGCATCAAACTTGTTGCCAAAGTATGTAAATGAAATAATTGCATCCACAAGAACCTCATCTCCCTGCTTGAAAAAGTCTCCAGAGGAAAGGTTATCAGATCCATATGTGGCAATAACATTGTAGCCTTTTGCTTCCAGTTTTGAGATCAGGGCATCAATTGGCTCAATCTGGAATGGAAAATAGCTCTGGTACATGGTAATTGCAATTGTAGGCTTTGCAGGATCGTATACATGCCCTCCATCGCTTCGGTTTGAATACCAGGCAAGGTAGGTATCAAGAGAATCAGTAAAGTAACCTGTCATGTTCGTATGGTAAATAGCCCTTTCAGGAAGCGTATGTGGCTCCTCATATTGCAGATCAGATCTGCCGCAGCAGTCACTGGCGATGCAGAATATAAGATTTTTCAGGTTTTCCTGGTCGTAAGCCCCATTAAGCCAGTAATTATTCAGTTTTTCCCTGTAGTTTTCGATCTGGTCTTCAGGAAGCGGGATGCTCTCATTCAGAAGGGTATCGTCATCAATAACCACACACCCATTAGCAATTGCACTGTCCACTGTCGGTGTGAGCTTCTGGGCTGTTGAAGGACTGAGCATGTTGATGTAGATTATGTCCATTGAGCTCAAGTCAATGTCATTTTTCATCACGTAGTCAGCCATAAAGCAGCTAAGAGTAAGGTTCAGGCTGTTGTTACTGTTGATCTCTTCCGCCAGGTTTTTGAGCGGGAGCTCATGACTCCTGTATCCGGTCACAATGGCAATGTTCAGGTGCTGGCTGCTGCCGAAATTACTCTGGACTTGGCTGGAGTTATCCTGAGTCTCAATGGAATTACTCTGAATTTCACTGGAGTTACTCTGAGTCTCGCTGGAATTATCTTGAATCTGGCTGGAGTTATCCTGAGTCTCAATGGAATTACTCTGAATTTCACTGGAGTTACTCTGAGTCTCGCTGGAATTATCTTGAATCTGGCTGGAGTTATCCTGAGTTTCTGTTTCAGCTTCCTTTAACAAAAGAACGTTTGTGGAACCTAGAGTTATAGGGTCAGCATTCATCTGTTTCTGGCGGGTGAGTCCGCTTATTTTGGCACTTCCAGACAGGCCAGCCTCACTGACAGGCAGGTCAAGAAGGGCCTGAGACTCATCTTCATTGATATTCCTGCTTGAGGTATCAAGATTCACTATAAGGTCCGTTTCATTTTGAACCTGAATTTGTTCATCGGCACGATGCCATTTGTCCTCGTTATAAAGAGCTACAAGCGTATAGTTTCCGTCGGGAATGTCGGAAAGCAGGTAATTGCCTTCGGCATCACTGGTTGTGCTGGCAACGAGTTCATACTGAAGATCTCCGCTTCCAGCCGCTGGAGAAATCGAAAACAACGTTAAAAGCATAAAAAATGCCAGTATTGAAGCCTTAATTTTTTTGTTCAAAAGGTTCGTTTCGTTATTCAACTGTTCATTCATGATTCCTACTCCAGAAAATAATTTGAGATTCCGAGTTGTGAGGATATTATTACTAAATCTTGAGACTGCACGCTGATTTGAAGAAATTCCCTACTGATTCACTTTCATATTTTTTAGAGGCAGGCATGAAAAAATAAATAAATAAGAACGAAAAATTGCATTATACACAAATAACTAAAGTAAACTTTACTTATTAGCACAAAGAAAAACACCATTTAACAACTGTTATTAAACGATATTTTAAAAAACAATAGCCTCACAAATTCTCAAATGTTCACCTCAATATCGTAAACAATTACGTAATTTCAGCTCAATTTTAGTTTACTTGTATAAAAAACTAAAATTTTAGATAATAATCCTTAGCCAAAAAGGTAATAATAAATAGAAGGTAGATCAAAAAATGACATTGAATGCCATTTATTGACTATAATAAATTTAATAGATGAACTTCCATGTTAAAGGAAACATATTTTAAAAAGTAACAATCATAGGAAAGAAAATAAATATTGAGAAAATCGAGAAGTTAACAAAAAAATAGAAAGAGGTCAGGTATTTAACCTAATTTGACAGATTCTGTTAATTATTACAGTATTTTTTTATAAAGACAGATTCTGTTAATTAATACAGTATTTTTCTTATAAAAACACATCACATTGACACATTACCTTGTGGTAAAATGAACTATGTCAAAAATCAATAAACACAAGAGATAAATTTGAATTGTATGAAGAAAACAGAATCTTGAAGCCCATTTATACATTATAAAATGTATGCCTCTGTCAAATAAGGGTATTGATAGAGACAATTTTGTGGATAATTTTTCAATGTTATCTCTAAGGCTCAAACTTATTATCGATTTTGTTAGATTTATATCCAATTATTCAGATTACAGTATATAGGTTCCAAAATAAATCCACTATTAATGTGAAATCCATTGATCCATAGATAGATTCAAAATTTCATATTTGTGGATATAATTTGGAATCGGTGTGCTGAAAAATGGAAGTAATGGGTAATCCAGTTTAACTCATTATGACCAGCTGCTAACTGAGGATACAAAGTTAAGCAGTATACCTCCCATAATACCTCTTTAAGAACTTTTAGTTAAACCCAGATCAAAAAATCAAATACCGCCAGCACAGCCAGAGTTTATGTGGAAGATACTGAAAATAGGTATCAACTGCATAAACCTATAAACTTCACCAACAAAATAGGTCCATAAATATCCCTCAAAGTTTGAAAAAACGCAAAAACAGCTTGGAAGCAAATTAAGGACTCCTTCTCTGGGGTCCAAAATCCTCCCATTAATTTCATATTTTTCTTGGATAACGGTTAGCCTGCCACTTCAAGGAGTCCGAATTCCTTTCCTGAGTACACCACTTATAGGAATACACAGGTTCCGCACAGGCTAACCTAACCCCTATGAAAACATAGGAGGAATTATATAACGAAATAGGAAAATATATCTTTTTCGTATGATTTAAAGTTTTTATGATCTGATAATGGCACTAGTTGCATTGATTCCAAAGTATGTCCAAAATGACTTTTTTGAAAACCACGGAAGACACGGAAGACATGGAAATAAGTAGTAAAGGCGCGGTTCTTCCGTACTTTCCGTATTTTCCGTGGTTGTAATATCCAGATCGAGTTACTCTGCTACGGGTTGTGTTTTCCGTGTTACAGAATTCCATATGGCTTTAAAATAATACTTGCGTCATAAGCTGTAATTATTTTCTTATTATGTATTTATTTGAGATCGATGCACTAGATTATTAAAAAAGCAACTTCAAGTCTGGAGATTCTAGAAAGCCGATGAAACAGAAAATACGGAATAGAACTTAAAAACCTCTTCATTTTTCATAAGTATATGAGTCAAATATTAGTCAAAGAGCTAAGAATAATTAGCCATAGACTTTTATTTCAGGCAAATGCCTTCTCTAGTTTGCTGTATCGTGTCAACGATAAAATTTCGTATAAAAGATTGTAATTATTTGTGATCGGTGAATCCTTGAGGATTGACGCGACAATAGAGTATTTGCCTGAAATAAACCTGCTTTCGGCAGGTCGACATAAAAATCCATTCAATTTTTCTATTGATATCGTTTTTTTCAGAACTTTTGAAATTCCATTTAAATCAAAAATTACTAAATGTTAACCATGACATAATTAATATATATTTATAATAATTGAGATAACAGACAAACCCTGCTATATACATAGTCCGTATGATACTGGTTTTTAACTGAACATACAAAAAATAACAATTAAAGATATTTAAATGTTGGGATGTGCTTGCTGCCGAATGTAGGTTAAAAGCATTAAATTCTCTTTTTTAAGAAAAAATTACTTTTAGTTGCTCAGATATTCAACCTTCTAAAAGCTCCTGGTGCTCTTATCAGGTTGTGTCTTCCAACTTTAAAAGCCGTAAGTGCCGTAAGTAATGAAGCAATATTGCTTATTGACACATACACTTTGGCCCATACCTTTCCTCTTGTCGGTGTTTTTGATCTCTTGTATCCAACAACATCGTTTGAATTTTTTCTTTCAACAGTTGTTCTAATATTGTACAATTTTCCAAGCAATTTATGGTAAATTCTTGGGATGTATTGAGCTCTAAAGTGAGTTCCCTTTTCCGTTTTCAAGATATTTCCAGCACTATTTGTTCTTGCTGCTATGATTGGAATAACCCCTTTTTCAACTACAGTTTCATTAGAAGAATGACTATCAGGTCCTGCGTCTGCTATCACAAAAAACGGTTTTACTGTTGTTGATTCCATACACTGGTTTATTGTATCCTGAAATATAGTGTTGTCATTTTTGCTAGCATTTACTGCATCCCAATAAACAGGTAAACCCCACCAGCTATCAACAATACATGTATCAGTGTATCCTGTTCCTGATAATACACTATATTTGCCTGTTTTCTTGACATAATGTCCAGCATCTGGATCTGAAAGCAGTCCAGTTTCTTTATTTTTCAAACCACTGCAATTACACTCAAAAAATCTTCTATCCCAAATCCAGATTTTATCACCAATAAGGTTAAAATTTCTACATTCTTGTATCAGTAGTCTTGCATATTTGTCCAGATAAGGATAAATCATTTTTAAATTTCGTCGATAAGATGAAAGAGTAATTTTTCCCTTGCTTCTGATTCTTAACTCCTGTCTTAAAGCTTGATTTTGGTTGTAATCTCTAATAAATGATTCAAGGTTGGAGTACCCAAGTTTGCATCTTGATACTTCTAACTTGAAAATGTTATTAAAAGCCAATTCTTCAAGTTGAGGCGTATATTCCATTGAAACTTGAAGGTCATTGAAATAAGAATCAAGCGAAGGGTTTAGTGCAAAAATATTACCTAAATACCCCTTAAATGTTTTAATATGTTGAAAAGCAAGTATTTGATCCAGGGGGAGAACAGTTTCCATGTAGTCCTTACTCTTAACAATCAAAGGTTTAACTCTGTAAGGGATATTAATTTTCCTTTTAAGGATATCTATTGTGCCTTCAAAAAAGTCAGAAAGTAATGTTTGAAGTACTAAAGTTATACAACGTCTATTGCTTTTTGCGTTTTTCTTGTTCTTTTTATTAGTGTCCTGGAATATTATTTTAAAATTAGGACTTTTGGAAAGAATATAATCGTGGAAGATGGCTAAAGATATTGGTTTCTCAAAAAGATTACTTATGAAATCTATAAGCAGTGACTGGTTGGGGTGAAGAGCATAAACTCTTATATTTTCCTTTTTGTCTTTAACTTTTTTTCCAAATAGATTTTCATATTTTTTTCGACCTTCAATGCTCTTCAGACTTACAACTATTGTTTTTGCAATTCCTAAAAAATCACTCAGTTGTAGCAATAAATATTTATATCCCTTATCAATAATTTTTATCATGGATTATGCCTTTTTATGGTTTGTTTTTAGATTGCAAACTTAAAATAGCCTTAATCAGGTATAATCCTTACGATATATTTTAAAAATCTATTTAAAAGACAAGCAACTAATTTTTTTGCAAAATAACCTTTTTTGATTAGTATTTGGAAAAAATAAGTAATTTAAAGAAAAATGGCAAAACCTCAACTCTTTTCGTTACTATTCAGGTACCCTAAAATGAGTCGAGTAACACTGATTTTGGTCTTAGGGATCTGTCTAATAAGGGATTCATATCAAAATAAAAAATGGTATCAGTTGACCTTAGTATACAAAATCGACTGAAATATATTGTAAATACCAAACACTCTAAATTACGGCTTTTGATGCTGATTTATGGTACCTGAATAGTTACATTTTTTCTTTTGTTTTACTTTTATTATCGGTTAGGGTATACTCTACGTAGTGAAATGTTGGTCCTAAATAAAGAGGTTTCATCTCTCCAATAGTCAGTTCTTCCTTGCCAGTACTCTCTAATTTTATCTTTTTAGCACGTTCTTGTATAAGTGATTTTGAGCGGGTTGTAAATTCTGGTATTTCATTAGGTATCTTGCCGCTTGAAAACTCCAGAACTGGATAGTGATCCTTCGTCGCTGAAATGAAAACATACCCTACTTGTTGCTTATTCTTGATAACATTAAATGAATAAGCCGACTT
>Ga0183101_1000748_pt4 | contig 14117 bp, 10 predicted proteins | sample Biomet3_FD_127790 | JGI IMG/M metagenome (GOLD analysis project Ga0183101, IMG submission 127790) | Microbial communities from bioreactor (seeded with sewage sludge) at LBNL, California, USA - Biofuel metagenome 3 | ecosystem: Engineered > Bioreactor > Anaerobic > Unclassified ... | reverse complement strand
ATATATCAGTTCCTTCAGCAATGATAGAACTTGGAATAGGTTTGTATTCAGGGCTTATGAAGCGGGCAAAAAGCATGTAGGCATTTAAAGCCGAACGGTTACCGATATCGTATCCTAAATACGGGAAGAACGGGTTGATATATTCAGCTTGATCGTTTGCCCATATTGCGGCATAGTAGGATTCGCCACCTGGACCGTGCATCAGTCCGTTTTTAGTGTCGTAGATACTTTCGGCAGCACGAATTTTGGCGAAAGCAAACATTTTATTGATAGTTTTATCAGGTGATTCAAGTACAAGCTTTCCCCATAATTCAGTGACCAGAGCCTGTCGTTCCAGTAATTCCTTATCGATATCAGGCGTTATCTCGTTTTCTCCATTTTTATATCCTGTATATGAAGCACTGAAAGTAATCTCTTCGTCAGATTTAAGCAGTTTTGCCTTACGTCCGCTGATAACTGCTATTACATTATAACTGCCGTCTACGCCTTTTTCCGGATCAGTGTTGATAACTGAGCGTGTGAAAGGTATTTCAACGTTTATAGGGTCTTTACCTGTATTTTTCAGGATATATTTTTCATATAAGGAAGGTTTTGTAGTAGAAGGAAAGATTATTCGTGTCAGCTTTACTTTGCCTTCGCGCGAAAAGTTGAAAGTGCTGTTTACAATCATTGTTCCGTTGAGTGTGATGTCTGTTACTTTCTCGCCTTGTAAAGTTCGTCCGTTCACGTTTATCATCTCAGTTACATCCCCGCCGAAATTACGCATTAGACTAGCGTGTGTATTATTAGGGATCGTACGGAGCATCGGCCAGACCATGTGGCGGTTGAGTGTGAATGCACCATTATTATTTACTCCATAATACAAGACGGTAGAAACTTTCAGACCACTCATTTCGATATGATCTTCATGCGGCAGATTGCCATTGATAGTCCAAGTTATTCCGCCATCAGCATTAATTTTCCAACGATTGACGGCAGTTGCACTGAGGCAACATGCTGTAATAAGTATTAGTAGAATATAAATTTGTTTATTCATGATAATGTCATATTAAGTGTAGTATCTAGAATGAATATTATTTTGTTATACAATTTATTTCAATGGTAAAACCCTTTTCATCGCATCAACAAAGATTGAAGCCATCTTCTGCTGAATCATTTTATCTTTGCCTCGTTGTGGATGCCAACCTAAAATTAGGCCATCTGTTGTCTGCGTATCTTGCGAATATAGCAGACTAGTTTGAGCTCTGGTTACAGGATTTAGCATATTTTTTGAGAATCCGATGTATTTGTCAAATTCAACTAAGGGGAATCCCCATTTAGTAGCAAGTTTTCGAACAGAAGTGTTGTAGATGACGCGCCCGTCATGCCAATGCGTACAAAGGACAATCACTGCAGGCTTCCCGTTTTTATTTCCATAGTATTTTGAATGTTCGTTGAACTGCAAATTATAGCATTCGGTAATATAGCGTTTGATAACGTAATCGTAAGCAGCGGCATAGTTTGAACGGTCAAAAGGGGTTAAATAATCAGTGTATTTTTCCTTTAATTGCGATTCATCAAACACATCTTTATCATGGACTTGCATGATTACCAGTGCATCCGTTTTTTCTAACTCTTCCTGTGAATACAGGGTCCCTTTAGCCATGCGATTGGCAGCATCGGCAATAGCTTCTCCTCCAATAGCGCGGTTGATAGCGACAGCATCCAGTGCATCGCATCCTAATTCAAACCAGCCATTTGCCGGTTCGGCAAAAGACGCACCAGTTAGCAAAATTGTATATTTGGCATGCCTATTTGTTTGCGCCGAAAGAGTCGTTGCGCAAAGAGGTACCCACAAAAAAAGAGATAAGATAAAAATGACCTTTTTCATTGTTAAATAATTATTAGTGTGCAAACGTACAAAATCTTTGTCTTAAAACAATGGTTGGTAATGAAAATGGATTCGATTATAATCTTTCCATCCTTAGGATCATAAGCAAAGAATCATTACCTTTGTTCCACGGAGCAATGATTGCTGATAATCAAAACGGTTCTCTAAATAATCCGGATTTGTGTTATTAAATTTTTAGATTTATGATAATTAATGCGTTGTTACTAAGTTTACTATGTGCTATTGAAGGAGGATCTGGCATACATACTTATATTCAGTATGTTCATCCGTTGATAGGAACGGATAACCGCATTGTTCAGGGCAAGGCAAAGGGTTCGACTGAAGAACGTGGGCAGATTATGCCGGCTACGGGTGTACCGCACGGAATGACAAATTGGGTTGCACAGACGGAGCCGACTGAGCAAAAGTGTCATCCGCCTTATTACTATTTTCAAGATACGTTTGAAGGTTTTCGTGCTAGTCATTGGATGAATGGTTCCTGTACGCAGGATTATGGAAGTGTCACAGTGATGCCTGTGAGTGGAACGCTTAAAGTAGATCCGGTGTCTAGGGCTTCGTTATTCGATCATTCTGGCGAGGTATCTACTCCATCATATTATAGTGTGCTTTTGAAACGTTATGATGTAAAGGCGGAGTTGACAGGCCTTTCGCGTGCCGGCATCATGTGCTTTGATTTTCAGAAAGCAGGCGATCATTATGTGGTTATTGATCCGAATAGTGATGAAGGCGTTGCGGCTATCCACATAAATGCAGCTAAGCATGAAATATGTGGAAGCAATCCAGTCCACCGGATCTATCAAGGCTTTGGTAAAGCTGCCGGTTTTAGCGGACATTTTGTGGTTCGATTGGATGCCGATATTACTGCATGGGGAATTGATAGTACGACAACAAATCATTACATTGCCTGGGTAAAGTTGAAATCCAAGAGACCTCAAAGACTGACAGTGAGAGTAGGAACTTCATTTACTGATATTGCTCATGCTCGTATGAACATGGATGGAGAGATCGGCAAGCAAACTTTCGATGAAGTGCGTAAAGCATCTTCTAATGCTTGGGAGCAGGCTTTGGGTCAGGTTGCTGTCGAGGGAATGAACGAAGAATCTAAAATAAAATTTTATACAGCGTTGTACAATACTCATTTCCTTCCACGTGCTTTCAGTGATGCTGACGGTTCTTATCCGGAATTTGATGGAGGAAAGCAAGTCAGAAAGATGTATGGTGGTGTCTATTATGCGGATTACTCACAATGGGATACTTATCGCGCAGTGCATCCACTTTTTACAATACTTAATCCGAAACGTGATGGTGACATGGCTCACTCGTTGGTACTCAAGGGTGAACAGGGAGGGTGGTTGCCTATATTCCCTTTATGGAACAGCTATACATCTGCAATGATTGGCGACCATTGTATTGCGATGCTTGGGGATGCTATAATGAAAAATATTCCAGGGTTCGATTATGAGGCGGCTTACAAACTGATGCGGAAGAATGCATTCACAGTTAACAATGATACAGATAGTTATCGCGATGGGAAAGGACGACGGGCAATGGAATCATATCTCAAATATGGTTATATCCCATTGGAAGATTCAGTAAAAGATGCTTTCCATAAGCAAGAGCAGGTATCGCGTACACTCGAATATGCCTATGATGACTTTGTACTGGCTCAGGTGGCGAAGAAGTTGAGAAAGACTGGTGATTATGAGATGTTGATGAAGAGGGCGCAGAATTATCACAATGTAATTGACTCCGAGACAGGTTTTGCTCGTGGACGTTATGCAGATGGATCCTGGATTAGCCCGTTTGATGTAAATAAATTCGTTTCATTTGTGACGGAGGCGACGCCATATCATTACACTTGGTATGTTCCACAAGATGTTGCCGGGCTAATCGAACAGATGGGAGGGCAAGATAAATTTATCCAACGGTTGGACACGTTTTTCGAGGGAGGTTATTACTGGCATGGCAACGAACCGTGTCATCATATAGCTTATCTTTTTGCCTATGCCGGCGAACCTTGGAAAACTCAGCAGTGGGTTCATCGGATTATTGATCATGAATATTATACTACACCAAATGGATTATGTGGAAATGATGATGCCGGACAAATGTCGGCATGGTTGGTGTTTAGTATGATGGGTTTTTATCCGGTTTGCCCCGGATTGCCGTATTATGTTCTTGGTAGTCCGAGTTTTGATAAATGTACGATTCATCTTGAAGATGGCAAAAAGTTTGTTATTGAGGCAATAGGAGCTTCAGTCGGAAAGATTTATATCCAGTCGGCTACATTAAACAACAAGAATTATAACAAGAGTTTTATTCTACATAAAGATATCCTTAATGGTGGTGTTTTAAAATTTGTGATGGGTAAGAAACCTAATAAAAAATGGGCTTCAGCTAAAGGTTCTTTGCCTCCGTCATTGGGAATGTAACGAACAGAAAATTTGAATAACATGAAAAATACTTATTTCTTACTTGCATTTTTATGGGCTGTATCAACAGCTTTTGCATCTGCTCAAATAAAGGAACCGGTAGATTATGTGAATACTCGTATAGGAAATATCAGCCTGCTTTTGGTACCTACTTATCCGACTACGCATTTACCAAACAGTATGCTGAGGATGATTCCTTCGCATAATGAGTTTGTTTCTGATCGCATGGCAGGGCTTCCGCTAAATGTTCCTTCACACCGCCAAGGAGATGTGCTTTTGTTGATGCCTTATTGTGATGATGGATCCAGTTTAACTAATCTAGGTTCTTACCGCTATGATCAAGAGGTTTCTAAACCGTATTATTATTCTGTTTTTTTAGATGATTTTGGGATTGATGTTCATTTTGTTCCACAAACAAAATCGGGATTGTTCACAATTAATTTTGAGAATAAAGGTATTCGATATGTGATGGTAAAAACAGTCGGTCAAGGCGAATTGCAACATGAGGGTAATGCTTTTTTTGGATATGAGCATTATCATGGAATCAAGCACTATTTCTATCTTGAATTTGATCAGAAGATTTTTCAGGCTGACACGGTTACTATAGGGAAAAATAATGCGGTTTATGCCAAGTTTGGTGATAAAGTAAGAAAGGTTTGTGCCCGTTATGGAATTTCTTATATTAGTGTAGAACAGGCGAAGAGAAATCTTCGCAAAGAAATAAATAGTTTTGATGAGACGACCTTAATTCCTTTGGCTCGAAAGGTATGGAATGATGTGTTAGGGAAGATTCGTGTTGAGGGTGGATCGGAAGATCAGAAGACAACTTTTTACACGGCCTTGTATCGTTCAAGTGAACGTATGATTAATATTTCGGAAGATGGAAAATACTTCAGTGGTTTTGATGGAAAGATTCATAATGATGGAGGTGTCGACTTTTGGACAGACGACTGGATCTGGGATACATATCGTGCGCTGCATCCATTGCAGGTTCTTTTGAATCCTAAAGCTGAATCGCAGAAGTTGGTTTCTTATTTGCGTATTTATGAGCAGTCTGGTTGGATGCCTACTTTTCCTTGTGTGTTTGGTGATGCGCATTGTATGAATGGTAATCATGCGGCTATAATGTTTGCTGATGCTCTCTGCAAAAATATTTCTTTTGATGTGACTAAAGCCGCTGATGCTATGAAACATACAGTTCTATCTGAGTCAATGGTGCCGTGGTATCGTGGACCAATAACATGTCTTGATGAATTTTATCAAAAGAATGGCTGGTTCCCAGCATTACATCCAGGAGAGATGGAGACTGTAAAGGAAGTTAGTCCGTTTGAAAAACGTGAAGCAGTAGCGGTTACTTTAGGGGCTTCATACGACGATTGGGCTATAGCGCAATTGGATAAAAAAGCTTTGAAGGAAGATGATTATCATTATTTCCTTGATCGTTCGTTGAATTATCGTTATTTATTCAATAAATCAACCAAATTCTTTCATCCTAAGGATAGTGCAGGTCGCTTTATTGAACCATTTGATTATATTTTCTCGGGCGGTATAGGAGCACGTGATTATTATGACGAAAATAATGCATGGACTTATAATTGGGATGTTCAGCATAATATTGCTGACTTGATTTCTCTTTTCGGTGGAACTAAACCTTTTACAGATAAACTGGATCAACTTTTTGTTGAAGGAATGCAGCGTTCGAAATGGCAATATTATGCAGTTCATCCTGATGCAACGGGGAATGTGGGGCAATTTGTGATGGGGAATGAACCTAGTTTTCACATTCCTTATTTATATAACTACGTTAGACAGCCTTGGAAGACGCAGAAGCGCATTCGTATGTTAATGGAAAGTTGGTTTCGTAATGATTTGATGGGAATATGCGGAGATGAAGATGGAGGTGGAATGTCTGCTTTTTATGTATTCTCTGCCTTGGGTTTTTATCCCGAAACACCTGGAATTCCAATGTATGTGATCGGTAGTCCTATATTTACAAAGTCGACTATTCGATTAGATAATGGAAAGAATTTTACAGTAATTGCTCTTAAAGCATCTTGGGAGAATAAATACATTCAGTCTGCAAAACTAAATGGGAAATCGTATAACAAAACGTGGTTCACACACGACGACCTTATGGAAGGTGGAGTATTGGAACTTGTGATGGGTAATCGTCCAAATAAACAATGGGGAACGTCTCTCGAGTCTGTTCCGCCTTCTTGCAAAATGGAAAACTAAATTTGATATATATGCTAATATCATTGAAAGAAATGCTGAAGAATGCCTACACGAATAAATATGCAGTAGGTGCATTTAACTGCTTGAGTTTGGAAAATGTGATAGGAGCTATTAAAGCCGCCGAGGAATTACGCTCTCCTATTATTATTCAATTGGCAGAAGTTCAATTTCCTTGTGCTCCAATCGAGTTGATGGCTCCGCTATATTTGAATGCAGCGAAGGCAGCTACCGTGCCAGTGGCCGTTCATTTAGACCATGGAGAAAGTATGGAAACTTGTATTCATGCTATGCGACTGGGTTTTGGCTCTGTGATGTATGATGGAGCTTCTTTACCATTTGCTGAGAATGTACGTATTACTCGCGAAGTGGTACGTATAGCAAAAGCATTCGGTGTGGATGTTGAAGCAGAGTTAGGTAAGGTCGGAAATGCTGATAATAACGAGAATAAGAAAGATCCAGATATTTATACAGGAGTTCAGGAGTCGTTACTCTTTATACAACGCACTGGCATTGATGCTTTGGCGATAGCAATCGGTAATAAACACGGTCATTACATAGCAACACCTCAATTAAATATTGCGCGATTGACTGAGATTCATGAAGCCTGTGAGATGCCTCTTGTATTACATGGAGGAACTGGTACGAGTGAAGAAGATTTTAAAGCATGCATACATAATGGAATTTGTAAGATAAATGTGGCTACAGCTATTCAGCTTGGTGTCACTAATCATCTACGTCAATATTTGCAGTCTAATGCTAATCCTGATTATATTGAAATGAAAGAGGAGGTTGTAAAGGCAACAAAAGAGGTTGTGGCTTATCATATCAAGTTGTTTGAAAGTGAAGGACGATTTTGAATAATAAATCATATGAGAAGAGGAATTATTTCAGCAGGGAACTGGTTGGCCGATACCGTGAAATTTATTCCAGTCTTTCCTTCACCCGGTAATTTGGTGACAATAGAAAGGATTGAAATGGGTTTTGGTGGTTGTTCTCATAATGTTCTGGTTGATCTGGCTCATTTAGAGACAGATATTCCTTTATATGCAGGTGGCTGCATTGGTGAAGATCCGACAGGTGATGCGATTATGAATGATTTAAGAAAACTTCAAATTGATTCATCTTGCATGTATCGGTCGACTGTACCAACATCTTATACCGACGTGATGGCTGACCGTGAACATGGAACGCGTACGTTTTTCCATTTCCGTGGAGCTAATGCAACGTTAAGTGACACACATATAGAAAGCATGAATGTGGAGGCAAAGATTTTCCACCTTGGATATCTCCTTTTATTAGATGAACTGGATGCTGTTGACAATGAATATGGTATTAAGGCGGCTCGTGTTTTGCATCGTCTTCAACAAAAAGGTTATAAAACTTCGGCCGATGTTGTTTCTGAAGAGGGAACTCGTTTCAGAAAAGTAGTACTTCCATGTTTGCCATACATGGATTATTTTATTATCAATGAAGTAGAAGCTGGAGCTTGCTTTGGAAAATCGTTGCGTAATGATAAAGGAGAAATCTTGTTGGACGAAGTAGAAGCAGCTGCACACTTTATGTTGAATAGAGGTGTGTCGGATGCTTGTTTCATCCATTTTCCTGAAGGTGGGTTTGGAATGAAGTATGATGGAGAAACATACTACGAACCTTCACTCAAAGTAAAAGCATCAGAAATAGTATCGTCTGTAGGCGCTGGTGATGCTTTTTGTGCAGGGGTACTTTATGCGCTGCATGAAGGATTTTCGTTGAAGGAATCACTTCGTATTGGGAATGTTTCTGCGTACTTTAATTTGAAAAATGCGACCTCTACCGGTGGTGCTCCGACCTTGTTGACAATAATGCAATTCATCAAAAGTAATTATTCTAAATAAGTATTGCCATGAAAAGAAGTGAAATTAATCAGTACATCAATGAGGCGGCAGAGTTTTTTGCAGCTCATTTATTCTATTTGCCCGAATGGGCAAAGTGGACGCCTGTAGAATGGGAGACGAAAGGAAATGAATGCGACGAGATTCGAAGAAACGCTTTGGGTTGGGATGTGACTGATTTTGGAAAAGGAAATTTCCTTAAAGAAGGGTTGACATTAGTTACGATCCGTAATGGAAATGTAAAGCTTGATCACAAACCTTATTGTGAAAAGATTATGTTCGTTCGCGAAAAACAGGTCACGCCCATGCATTTTCACTGGACAAAAATGGAAGACATCATAAATCGTGGAGGTGGAGACTTGTGTATTCGTTTGTGGAAAGCCGGCAAGGAAGAAAAGCCCTTGGAGGGTAAGGTGTCAATTCAGATTGATGGAATAACAAAGACTTTTACGGCGGGTGAAGTGATTCGTTTAAAGTCGGGGCAGAGCATTAGCTTTGTTCCATATATTTATCATGAGTTTTGGTCAGAGAACGGACCGAGTATGATTGGTGAGGTATCAACTGTAAATGATGATGCCAATGATAATCGTTTTTTTGAACCATTAGGAAGGTATCCTTTTGTAGAAGAGGATGATAAAGCTGAACATTTGTTGTGTAACGAATATAAATAATATATGAATCGACATCTTTTGATTGTTTTATTAATGATTCTTTTGATGCCATTTTTCTTGTCAGCAAAAGATATAGAGAAAGAAATAAAGATTGAACCGGCTTTCTGGTGGAGCGGTATGAAAAATCCGGAACTACAGTTAATGATCCATGGTACGAATATAGCCGACTATCAGGCTTCAGTAAGCACATCTGGTATACGCGTCAATCAGTGTATTCGTTTGGATAATCCAAATTATCTTATTGTTTATCTCGAATTAAAGAAGGCTAAGCCGGGTCATTTTGACATTATATTTACCAAAGGGAAGGATCATCTTACTTATTCTTATGAATTGAAAACTCGTCGTGTTGATGCAGATAAGATTAAAGGATTTGATTCGTCGGATGTACTTTATCTGATTATGCCGGATCGTTTCGCCAATGGAGATCCTGGTAATGATCAGATACCGATGAGAACGAAATATAAGATTGACAGAAACGACCCCAATGCACGTCATGGTGGTGATTTAGTTGGCATAGAACAACATTTGGATTATATCAAGGATCTGGGAGTTACAGCTATATGGCTTAATCCTGTGTTGGAAAATGATATGGAAGGGGGTTCATATCATGGATATGCGACGACCGATTATTATCGTATCGATCCACGTCTTGGCACAAATGATGAATATGTGCGTTTGATTGAAAAGGCTCACCAAAAAGGTTTACGTGTCGTGATGGATATGATTTTTAATCATTGTGGTAGCGATCATCCTTGGATGAAAGATATTCCAAATTATGATTGGTTTAATAACCTGAATCATTATGTTCAGACAAATCATGATAAAGAAGCTTATTTTGACCCTTATATCTCGGAATACGATAAAAACACACTGCTTAATGGATGGTTTGTTCCGACCATGCCTGACTTGAACCAGAAAAACCCTCATGTAGCAAAATATCTGATACAGAATTCAATTTGGTGGATAGAGTATGCAGGTATTGATGGAATTCGTCAAGATACATATCCTTATGCCGACGCAAATATGATGCGTCGATGGTGTAATGAAGTAATGGCTGAATATCCTGATTTCAATATTGTAGGTGAATCATGGATGGATTTTACAATCGGCTCGGCTTATTGGCAGAAAGGCAGTCGTTTGAATTTTGGTGAAGATACAGGATTGAACACAGTGATGGATTTTAATCTGATGGAGATTGCAGGATCCGCATTTAGTGAAGATACAGGTGATCGCAGAGGTTTACATGATATCTTTATGCATATGTGCTACGATTATGTCTATCCTGATATTTTTCATGTACTTCGTTTTCTGGAAAATCATGATACAGATCGTTTTCTTAAAGAGATGCCTACTAATCTTGACGCATTTAAACAAGCAGTAACATTTTTATTGACAATTCCAGGTATTCCACAGTTGTACTACGGACAGGAATTGTTGATGAGTGGCACAAAGAATAAGAGCGATGGTTATGTCAGACGAGATGTCCCGGGCGGATGGCCGGGTGATGAAACAAACTGGTTCGAATCAACAGGAAGAAGTGATATTCAGAATGAAGCTTGGAATTTTATTCAGAAAGTTTTGAAATGGCGTCAGAAAAACGAGGTTATTTCTAGAGGAAGTATGAAGCACTTTATGCTGAATCAGGGTGTGTACGTTTATCAAAGAAGCTATAACGGGAAGAGCGTTTTGGTTGTGCTGAATGGAAGTAGTAAAAATGTGATGTTGCCATTGGATCGTTATGTAGAAGTGTTGCAAAATAAGGTTGAGGGTAAAGATGTTTTGACGGGGAAAATAGTCACTTTAGGAAAGGCATTGAATCTTTTACCTAAAGAAATACTGCTTTTGGAATTGTAAAATAATATGGATTTTGTATTGCACTCGAGGTAAATGCATTAATTTTGTAGCATAACAATTATTCAAATAGATTTATATGGTTTATTATAAACGAATTCTTTTGAAATTGAGCGGTGAATCGCTTATGGGAAACAAGCAATATGGTATTGATGAACAACGTTTGAGTGATTATGCTGAACAGATTAAAGATGCGGCAGAAATGGGCATTCAGATTGGAATTGTGATTGGTGGAGGAAACATTTTTCGTGGTGTAAGTGGAACTGCTAAAGGTTTTGATCGTGTTAAAGGCGACCAGATGGGAATGTTGGCAACTGTAATCAATAGTTTGGCTCTTAGTTCTGCGTTGACTTCCCTAGGCGTTAAGGCAAAGGTTTTAACTGCAATACGGATGGAACCGATAGGCGAGTTTTATAATAAATGGCGTGCTATTGAATTGATGGAGCAAGGCAATGTGGTGATATTCTCTTGTGGAACCGGGAGTCCTTTTTTTACAACCGATACAGGTTCATCTCTGCGCGGTATTGAAATTGAAGCTGATGTGATGCTGAAAGGAACACGCGTGGATGGTGTATATACGGCGGATCCTGAAAAAGATTCGACAGCAACGAAGTTTACAGATATTACGTATGATGAGATTTATACGCGTGGTTTGAAGGTGATGGATTTGACTGCAACAACGATGTGCAAAGAAAATAACCTACCGATCATTGTATTTGATATGGATGTGAAGGGAAATTTGATGAAAGTACTCAAAGGAGAGCAAATAGGGACGTTGGTTCATAACTGATAAATGTAAATGTCCATGAAAACACACAGATGGGGTTTGCTGATAACTTTGATTGTTGCCAATCTGATACAGGTCGACGCTCAATTGTCGATGAAGATAACAAAACGCTATCTAAATTTCCCTATATCGCAAAAAACGGAAAGAGCAGGAATGGCTATCGAGTGCAAGGGGAAAGCAGATTATTCTTTTAGTGTTCGTTTAGCCTCAGACAAAGCTGATTATTGGACATTTTATGATGCATTGTCATTAAAAGGGGAAACTGTAACAATCACATACAACGGAAATAAGGAGGGCCTGAAGAACATATATCAATCAGAGGAAATTGCCGGTATTGATAGTATGTATGAAGAGGTCAACCGTCCGCAATTTCATTTTACACCGCGTCGCGGATGGAATAATGATCCGAACGGATTAATCTATTATGAAGGAGAATATCATCTTTTTTATCAGCATAATCCTTATGAACGTGAATGGGGGAATATGCATTGGGGGCATGCTGTAAGCAAAGATTTAATGCATTGGGTGGAATTGCCGGAGGCACTTTATCCGGATCATATTGGAACTATGTTTTCCGGCTCTGCTGTTATTGATTACAAAAATACATCGGGTTTTGGAAAAGAGGGTGTTCCTCCTATGGTGGTGATTTATACAGCTGATAATCCTGAAAAGGAATTGCAATGCGTTGCTTATAGTTTGGATAAAGGACGGACGTGGACTAAATATGCAAACAATCCGGTTATTGATTCGAAAACAAAGTGGAACTGCAAGGATACACGTGATCCGAAAGTGTTTTGGCACAAGCCTTCCGGTCAATGGGTGATGATCCTCTATGAAAGAGATGGGAATTCTATCTATACTTCTCCGAATCTAAAAAATTGGACTTACCAAAGTCATATAACCGGATTTTATGAATGTCCGGATTTGTTTGAACTTCCTGTAGATGGAAATAAGTCAAATACTAGATGGATAATGTTTGGTGCATCCGGGAATTATATGATTGGTAGTTTTGATGGAAAAACTTTTACACCGGAAGGTGGAAAATACTATTATGCTACCGGTTCGATGTATGCTGCGCAAACTTATTCAAATATTCCGGAATCTGACGGACGCCGTATTTTGATTGGTTGGGGAAGAATTCAACATCCGGATATGCCGATCAACGGCATGATGTTATTACCTGTAGAGCTTACATTAAAGACGACTAAAGAAGGTCTCCGGTTGTTTAGTTATCCGGTAAAAGAATTTGAATTATTGAAAAATCATGTCGGCCATTGGAATAATCTAACTGTTGAACAGGCTAATGAAGTTCTTAAACCATATAGTGAGAATTCCTGTCTTCATATTCGCACAACCATCAAATTGTGGGATTCTATTAATGCGGGTTTATTGCTCTTTGGACAGCCATTGATCGATTATGACATGAACTACAATCGTGTGAATGGCATTTTTTATACTCCTGAAGAGCGGACAAGTCTAGAACTGACAGCTGATATTATACTTGACAAGACTTCAGTAGAAGTGTTCATCGATGGAGGCTCATATGCTTTTTCGATGTCGCGAAAGGCTGTTGATAGAAATAAAGATGGATTCTGTTTTTGGGGGAGAAATATTGAGGTGAAAGCTTTGGAAGTAAGTACGATTAATTCAATTTGGAAATAAAATATGGGAATAATGGAAAAGAATAGACCTGTAATTGTAGGTGTTGGTGAACTGTTGTGGGATATGCTTCCAACTGGGAAGCGTGCTGGAGGAGCACCTGTTAATTTTGTTTACCATGCGACCTGTATGGGTGCCGACGGTTATGCGATTAGCGCAATAGGTAAAGATGAACTGGGGAAGGAAGTCGTTCGCGAATTGGATGATAACGGGATCAAACATTCGCTGGGAATAGTTGATTATCCGACAGGAACGGTGGAGGTCGTCTTGAAAGACGGGAATCCTACATATAATATTATACAAGATGTTGCGTGGGATCATATCCCTTTGACTGTTGAGGCAGAAGAACTGGTTAAGAAAGCTGATGCCGTTTGTTTTGGTACATTGGCTCAGCGCTCACCGGAGTCACGCGAAACAATCCAAACATTATTGAAAAATACACGCAAAGAGGCATTGCTCATTTTTGATATAAATATTCGACAGTCATATTATTCAAAAGAACTAATTGAAGAAATGTTGGAGCGAGCTAATGTATTTAAGGTAAATGATGAGGAAATGGTGCTTGTTCGTGAGATGTTTGGACTTGCTGATGATGAAGATACTGCTTGCCGGCAATTGCTAGAACGCTATAATCTGCTCTATATGATTCTGACTGCTGGTAGTGCGTATAGCTCGGTTTATACAGTAAAAGAAAAATCCATGTTTCCGACACCAAAAGTA
>Ga0183101_1000845_pt3 | contig 14132 bp, 15 predicted proteins | sample Biomet3_FD_127790 | JGI IMG/M metagenome (GOLD analysis project Ga0183101, IMG submission 127790) | Microbial communities from bioreactor (seeded with sewage sludge) at LBNL, California, USA - Biofuel metagenome 3 | ecosystem: Engineered > Bioreactor > Anaerobic > Unclassified ... | reverse complement strand
GCTGCCAGGGATTTGGTGCGAACCTTTTTATCCTACTACCATATTGATTGTCGAGTTGGTATCAGGGTTAATGCTCAAGACACACCTTATTACGAAGAAGACGTGAAGGCGATGGTACCATTGAAACCGGACTTTCTGCGGTTGCCTAAATCCGAAACGGCAAAAAATATACAGGAGTTGGATATCTTTATGAGCCAATGTGAACAAGAGGCAGGTATTCCCGAAGGCACAGTAAAGATTGTAGCTACAATTGAGACCGCTTTAGGTGTTCAGAATGCCTTTGAGATTGCTACTGCTTCTAAACGTATTCTTGGCATCGGTTTGGGCGCAGAGGACTTCCGTACTGACATGCGTATGACTAGAAGCGAAGACGGACAGGAAATTTTGTATGCTCGTAACCGCATTTCTTTGGCTGCTCATGCTGCCGGTGTAATGCCTCTGGACTATGTGTATAGCAATTTCAATAACACAGAGGGTTTCACGGCTGACGTACGTTTTGGTAAAATGCTGGGCTTTACCTGTAAGTCAGTTATTCATCCCAGTCAGATTCCTTTGGTGCATGCGGCCTATGATCCTACGGAAAAAGAAATCGAACACGCCAAACAGGTTTTGGCTGTTTATGATCAAGCCATGGCTAAGGGTTCAGGGGTTATTGCCCTGAATGGCAAGATGATTGATATGCCAATGGTGACGAGAGCAAAAGCTGTTTTGGCTTATGCCAAGGCCTCCGGAAAGGAGATATAAGCATGTTTGATACGAAATTAATGGCAGAAATCAATAAAATACCGGGTTATGAACAGAAAAAGATTTTTGCTGGTGCTTTTGCGACTCAACCCAGCGGACGTATGGCTGCTAGACCACTTAAATGTGTAAAGCCTGGGACAAAGAAAGTTTACGGATTAGAATACATTTTGGAGGCGGTAGGCCTAAAGGATGGTATGACAATTTCCTTCCACCACTGCCTGCGCAATGGTGATGCCGTCATGCAATATATTGTAGACGCTATTGCCAAGAAAGGTATTAAGGATTTGACTCTTTCCGCCAGTTCTTTAAGCAAGGTACAGGATTGTCTGCTGCCCTATTTTGAGAACGGCGTTATTACCAGAGTTGATACCAGTGGCGGCCGCAGCGAATTGGGACGCTATATTCAGGAAGGCAAGCTGGCTAAACCGGCTATTTTCAGAACTCATGGCGGTAGGGCCAGAGCTATTGAAACAGGTGAACTGCATATTGATGTTGCTTTTATTGCAGCGCCTAGCTGTGATAAATATGGTAATATTAATGGCGTACAGGGAAAATCTGCCTGCGGGTCTTTAGGCTATGCTATGCCGGACGCAGAGTATGCCGACAAAGTAGTTGCTGTTACTGATGGGTTGTCAGAGGTACCTCTTGACTATGTCAGTATTCCACAGACTCAGGTAGATTATATTACCGAAGTAGATTCTATCGGTGATCCTAGTGGTATAGCTACCGGTTCTATCAGGGTGAGCAAAAGACCTGCAGAGCTGGTAATTTCCAAATATGCTGCTGATGTTATTGCGGCCACAGAATATTTCCACGACCAAATGATTTTTCAGTTTGGTACAGGTGGTATGGCCATTGCTACAGCAGGTTATATTAGAGAAAAAATGTTGGCTAAAAAATACGTAGCTTCAGCTGGCGTAGGTGGTGTATCCGGATTTCATGTGCAGATGCTGAACGAAGGACTGATAAAAACCTTTTATGATCCTCAGGATTTTGACATTACAGCCATCAGCTCCCTTGGGGTTAATCCTAAACATCACGAAATTTCTGCTGCGGCCTATGCCAGTCCCTTCAATGCTAATCCTTATGTGAATATGTTGGACTTTGCGGTTTTAAGTGCGACAGAGATTGACGTGGATTTTAACGTTAACGTGCTGACAGATTCCTATGGTAAGCTGCTAGGAGCACCGGGCGGACATCCGGATGCGGCAGCCGGTGCCAAAATGACCATGATTACTATGCCACTCTTACGTGGACGTTTGCCTATGCTGTTAGATCATGTTACTACTATTGTTACTCCCGGTGAGACCGTGGATGTACTGGTAACAGAGTACGGAATCGTTGTTAATCCCAGGCGCCCGGATATTGCTGAGAGCTTGAAGGGCAAGGGCCTGCCTGTGAAGTCTATGGAAGAATTGAAGGCGAAGGCAGACGCTTTGTCCGGTAAGAGTACGCCTTTGCCTAAGAGCGATAAAATTTGCGGTTTGGTAGAATATAGAGACGGTACGATTATCGATGTGGTAAGAGGGCTTTGAGCCTAAAGCAGTTAAAGCCTGTCCCTTATAAAGGTGGCAGGCTTTAGTATTACGTGTAGATATGCTTAGATAAAGTTTGGGTATGGTACTGATTTTATAATAAAAGGAATTTATAGTATAATAAATCATATGTATGTTTAGGGAATAGGCGGTTTATTATGAATGAACGTGATTTGTTAATTCTGAAATATTTACATGAATTTAAAAATATTACCAAGACAGCTAATGCCTTGTTCATTTCCCAACCGGCGCTGACTGCTAGAATCAAACAACTGGAGAGGGAACTTAACACAACGCTTTTGCATAGCAGCAACAAGGGTATATTTTTGACCTCAACGGGCATGGAAGCTGCTGTATTTGCGGATGATGTGTTAAAACGGATGGCAGAATTCAAGGAGAGAATTCAGGCCATTGATGATGAAAATGCAGGCATGTTGAAATTAACTGCACCTATAATTATCTGCCAGTATTATCTGCCCCAATTGATTAAAGCTTTTAAAATGGAGCATCCTAAGGTGAAATTTTATGTATCGCAGGCACCAAGCAGCAGGGTTGTTACCATGATGCATGCTAATGAATGTCATTTTGGCTTCTTGCGCAATGATTTCGGGTGGGAGGACGAGGGGACATACTTACTGGGTACAAACTCAATTGCCGCGGTTTCCAGACAGCCTTTTAAGCTAGCGGATTTAGCAACGATGAAACGTATTGCTTATACTACTGATACCTATTATCAGAAGATGTTGGAAATTTGGTGGAATAATAATTTCCCTACGCAGCCCAAGATAGATGTGATGGTAAACAGCTTGAACTTGTGCAAAGAAATGGTTTATAGCGGCTTGGGGTTTGGTCTTCTGCCTTCGGTATTTTTGCCGGAATGTCCCAAGGCACATAGTATTATTCTGGAGGATAAACACGGAAAGCCCATTGAGCGTAATACATACATCATTTACAAGAAAGAAAATATAAAGAACAAAATTGCTGCGCAGTTTTTAGAGTTTGTAAAAGAGCATGAATTTGCGTCTTTTTTGCAATTGAATGAGCATAATTGAATAAAAATAAAATCGTCGCTATTCAATCGTCTACTTTGTTATAAAAGAAAATCGCCGCTATTCACTCGTCTACTTTGTTATAAAAGAAAATCGCCGCTATTCACTCATCTACTTTGTCAGACCTTGCGGTTTTGCAATAGGATGTACTCGTGTGTACTATCCTATTACAAAATCCTCGGTCTTTCGCGTATCTGAGCAAATAGCGGCGATTTTTGCGTTGATAAGTGAGAAAAAGCATGGATTCAAAAAGGACAGTGTTTTGTATTTTAAAGCGCTACAAACTGTAACCAAATGTATAGGTAAATTTCAACGGGAATAGGCAGTCATAAAGTAGATGTATATATACCATTTTGCGTGCAACTAAAATATGCGCAGAACAAAGTTCTAGCGCGGAAGTGCATGTAGTACCAGAGGATTTGGCAGTGGAAAAAATATAGCTTTTCGATTGGGATGTCAAGCAGTTGTGGTGATTTCAATAAATAATTAGCACACAATAATACAACATATAATAACTTAAAGTTTAAAATGTAGAGACAATGTATTGACAACGTTGTATAATTGATGTATTATCTTCTCAAGGATAGTTAAGGGGGAGAAAATAATGTATTTCACTATAAAAGATGTAGCAAAGAAAATGAATGTTTCTACAGAAACTGCGCGACGGTGGATTCGTGATGGGAAATTAACTGCAGAAGATATGGGCGGAAGGCTAGGATATAGAATTTCACAAGAAAATCTAGAGCGTTTTTTTCAATTACGTAATGGTATATCCCACAATGAAGTTGTATCTAATATAGCGTCATGTTCAAAAATTGGTGCTGGAATTGGCTTGTTTGGCGAGTCGGTTGGTTTGGCTGTTGGTGCTGCTGTTGGTGGCTTGTTAGAGGGAATTGTTGGAAAAACATTCACGACTCTTACAAATAGCACAAAAGAAGAACAGCACAAGACTTTGGAAGAAAATCGTATGAAATTAGAGGCTAGAAGGTATGAAATAGAGCAGTATAAAATTGAACAAGAAGCACGAATGAAATCACTAGAAGCTGAATTGATAGCAATTGAAAGGCTGCTGGAGAAAAAATAATTATTTATGTGGTTCAAAATAGCAAATATAAAAAAAGAGGCGGTTAATGTGTCTAAAGTTATTGGTGTTTATGATAAGAGGAAGGAAAAGAAAAATGAAAAGGAAAAGGCTAAGTCTAATGGAGCAATAATAGCTTCACACAAACTCCCTAGTTCGCAAAGAGCATCAGCTGCAACAGATGTTTTGATTGCTGGAGACAAAACAATGAAGGATTTAATTGAACGAAGAAAAAATTGCACTTGTCAAAGCATAGCTGGTTATGCAGCCGAAGTTCATCACAAGACAACTTTTGAAGCGGATGCTGAATTGAAGGGAAAAAGTACTCTAAAGGTCAAAATTGGTCCTAGAGGCGGAAATGGTTCAAAAGGTACAGCTGATTTAACTGTTACTAAAAATGGTACAAAAGTTGCTGAAGCAGGGTTGAAATACAGAGCAAAAACAAGTGAGACAACCTTTGATCAGTCAAATGTTTTTGACAGGGGAAGACAAAAAATATGCCCTTCAGATCAAACTGATCGAGTTAAACATCTTGCTGGTAAGAGGGCAAAAACTGGAACCTTTAAGAGTGCAGATTATGCAGACACTGAAAAAAATGCAACTGATAAACTTAGGTATGATGGCGTTGAGTCAAAACCTCTTAGCAAAAAATCAGCAGAAAAGCTGGCTCAAGAAGGTAGCAATTATTATAAAGAAGCATTTAAAACAGAAATGAAAATTAATACAATTAATGCAGCTAAAACAGGAGCGGCAGTCGGAGCCTTTACTTCTGCAATTTCAAATGGCGTTGATTGTTTAAATGGACAAAAGAGTGTTAAAGAGGCGTGTAAACAAGTTGCTAAGGATACCATAAAATGTAGCGTTAGGAGTGTAACTGTAAGCGCAGTGACAACTGGAACCAAACATGCACTAATTAAGGCTAGTGCAAAGAATATCGCAAAAGGTAACTTGCCTATGGCTATTGCATCTACTGCATTAGATGCAGGTAGCGAAATTTATTCAGATATAAAAAAATGCTGTAATGGTGAATTAAGTAAAAGTAAAGTGGCTACCAATGCTGTTATGCATACAAGTAAAGCTGCTGTTAAGACTAGTGGAGCGATAGCTGGCGCTGAACTAGGAGCTTCAATAGGGGTGTTTGGAGGCCCTGTAGGCGTTGCTGTAGGAGGATTTATTGGTGGTACAGTAGGTTATGTAGCTAGTAGTGGTTTTGTCAGCGAAATATCAAGTTGGTTCTAATTAAAAAAACTATCTAATAAAGTTAAAGAAATTAAGGTGCCATACAAATGTTATTTTTGTTTAAAATTTGTGGTGTACCTTAATTTCATATATGATTTTTACAGTTGACCTCGTGAAGCGTGTGCAACAAAACTCTGCCTGTTACGCAGGTAGGGTGCAAAGATTAAGGAAAAATATTATTAAACTTTGAAAAAAACAAAAAGGCTGGTCCACAATGCATTAAAATACAAGTTATTGTCCATAAAGACTTTAGATTGTTAAAAAAGTTCTTAAGTAGTATTAAACTGTTAGTATTGTATCCAATATTTGAATTAATAAATATTAAAAATAAAAACGCCAATTTTTACTCATATGTTTCGTTATATTCTGATAAGTATTGGTAATTTTTGTGCTTGTTGAATATAAAAATATTTTTTAGTGAACTGGGTATGTTTAAATATGGTAAAATAAAGTTAAAAAATTATAATAATTGGAAAATCTTGTTGAAAGGATAAGAAAAATAAGAAGGATATAACTGATTAGTTATAGATTAATCTAAGGAAACAATTAATAACCTTATCTTAAATATCGCTAGATAATAAAAAGTTGCAAAAAAAGGAGAACTTGCTAACATTGTTGATAGCAAGTTAGGGTGGGAGGGAAAAAATGTTTTTCTTTTTTTTTAATATGTTGTATAAAGTTAAAGAAATAAAACAAGCATTTAATTATATTTGTCTTGATAAAATGATATCTGATGGTTATTTTGATATGAGTATATACATATATGGAAAAATCAAAAAAGAAGATATTCGTGGACGTCTTGCTAAAGAAAAATCTAAATATATAGTTCTATATGATGGGGCATATCCAACACAGAATACTGCATATGATATCTGGAGTAGAAAATTGAATAATGATCTACATAAAGAGAAAACTGTTTTACCTGAACTTACACATGATGAAGCCAGTGCAATAGTTAATTGGGTTTATAGAACGCTGAAGAGTGCAGAGGAGAGAGAAGATTTCACAAAAGAAATCCTTAATGAAATTAAAGAATTGGATGAAATTCAAAGCAACGTTTGCTTTTCAAAAGGTGTTATTTATAACAAAGCCAAGGTTGATATTCATTTCTTTTCCTCAATTTCAGGAATAAATAGTTTTGTGGCTTCCAAATTTTCAGCGGAGAGCAAAATGTTTTTTCGCGGGCACTCTAACCCAAACTATATATTGCGTCCATCTATAATGAGAACAGCTCGTCTGGAGCAAAACGAGAGCAAAATGTATCATGAATTGTTGATTAATTGCCCAAATGATTTTGAGAAATGTTATACACACTTAGAAAAATTGGTTGAGATGCAGCATTATGGGTTGCCGACGCGCTTATTAGACATAACTAGGAACTTGTTGGTAGCACTCTACTTTGCGTGTGAAAGTCAGCCTGAAATGTATGGGGAACTAGTGTTGATTTCAGCTAAAGAAAGCGAAATCAAATATCCTCAAAGTGATACAGTTTCCATGTTGGCCAGTCTCCCACTGTTCTCTCAGAAAGTACAAGATTATTTTTATAAATTGGCAGAGGACCCCAATATAGATGATTATAAGTTTAATATTGAAGCAGGGCGTTTGCTTCACGAGGTGAAACTGGAAAAGCCGGCGTTCCAACCAGAAATCAATAAAAGCCATTTGTTAAATAACTATATCGTTTATGCTCTTAAAAATAACAATCGTATTGTGAAACAAGACGGCGCATTTATCTTATGTGGTTTAAGAAATGTTAGCCATTCATTAGAAAAATTTCGATATAGAGAACATGGTAAAAAGGTCATTGTTCTTATATCTCAAAAGAAAAGGCTTTTAAAACAACTAGAAACATTCTCAATCAATAGAGCCGCACTTTTTCCGGAAATTGACTGTGTTGCAGAATACTTAAAGGATAAGTTTTCAAGAGGTTAAACTCAATGATTGCACACCTTTTACAAAAGGTGACGGTCATTTATTGTCACAAAACTCTAATCAATATGGCAAAGTTGAACTATGTTTCTAATATGTTAAGAGAGTTGGTTTTGAAAATACACTTGTTGATTGTGGGAATTATGTTAAGTTAACGCACTGCAAACTGTATCTAGCAGCTATTGTTTCTACCAAGTTAGCACTGCCAACAAAAAGATTCTAGGTGTGAAGGCAACTTTGCTGTAAAATACAAAGAAAATCGTCGCTATTTACTCATCTACATTGTCAGACTTTGTGGTTTTGCAATAGGATGTACAGTTTGTACTATCCTATTACAAAATCCTCAGTCTTTCGCGTATCTGAGCAAATAGCGGCGATTTTGTCTTGAAAAAAATAGATGTAAAATATGTGTTTTTGTGATTTTTTATGTTTAAATATGGTAGAATAAAGTTAAAATTCAGAATAATTGGGAAATGTTATGGAAAGGAGAAAAAAGGTTTTTAAGTGATTAATTATAGGCAAAGCTAATGAAGTTTGTATTACCAAGGGTAAGCTTTTTGTTATTAACAACTGTATTGCTAAAAAAGCAGAATCACAAATGTTCTTTTATTTCAATTTTATATGTAATAATTAAAAGAGTATATTTAATTATTTATAGAAGAGGAAGAATATCGTATGGAAAAGATACTTGGGAAATTATTTGTTTTTGAGGGAATAGATCATGTAGGCAAAACGTCTATTATTTCAAAATTAATAAGTAAATTGGGGGAATCTGGTGTTCCATGTTCTTTTTATAGTTTCCCTGGTAAAACGCCTAAAAGCTTAGGGGCTCTTGTTTACGATATTCATCATCATGAAAGCAATTATTTTAGTGAGCGTATTAATCCAATAAGTCTGCAAATGTTACATGTTGCTGCACATATAGAAATTTTATATAAACACATAATTCCTGACATTCAAAAAGGAAAGATTGTATTGTTAGACCGATATTGGTGGTCTACATATGCATATGGTATTGCTTCTGGGGTAAGTAAGAAAAATCTAGAAAATATTATTTTACCAGAAAAAGTTATAATGAAAAACATTGAAGTCTCTGGGTATTTTTTAATAAAGAGAAAGAATATTATTAGTGATTATACAGTAAAAAAAACACAAAAAATTTTAGCTGCATATGACGAATTATCAAAAAGAATAGAGCATAAAAAACGTATAATAGTTATAAATAATGATTATTGCATAGATAGTGCAGCAGCTATAGCTGCTGATATTATTTTAAATCAAAGAAGTGAATGTACGCAGATATCATTAAATAACAGTAGACCAGAAAAAAAAATCATAAAAAAAACAATTAATATAAATAAGATTTCTTTGGAAACATCAATCATATACAATGCTTATTGGAAGTTTGCTTGTGAACGACAAAAGATTTTTTTCAATAGATATAAAGGCCAAAGTGCTCCATGGACTGATGATATAATTTTGCAAAAATATAAATTTACAAATGCGTATAGAGCATCGGACAGGGTTAGTCAATTCTTAATTAGAAATGTCATATATAATCCCCAAAATACATTTACTCCAGAAGATATGATTTTTCGAATTATTTTATTTAAGTTATTTAATCGTATTGAAACATGGAATGAACTTGAATCCAATCTGGGCGGAATATCATTTAGAAATTATGATTATGAAAAATACAACAAAATATTAACATCTTTGCTATTAAAAAAACATAAGATATATTCAGCTGCTTATATTATGCCATCTGGAAAAAGCAGTTTTGGGTTTGATAAAAAACATGAAAATAATTTAAAACTGCTAGAGTATATCATGAATGACAACATTTCCAGAAAAGTCAGTGCTACAAAGAGTATGAGAGAGTTATATGAGCTATTGATTTCATATCCTACTATTGGAAAATTCCTCGCTTTTCAGTATGCAATCGACATAAATTATAGTGAACTGTGTGATTTTGACGAAATGTCTTTTGTAGTTGTAGGGCCGGGGGCACAACAGGGTATAAAAAAGTGCTTTAAGAATTCTAATATATGCTCAGAAGAGGATATTGTTCGATATATGACTGAATCTCAAGATAAAGAGTTTGATTCTCTTGGGTTAAAATTTCAAACATTATGGGGACGGCAGTTACAATTAATAGATTGTCAAAATTTATTTTGTGAGATTGATAAATATTCAAGGGTTGCGTATCCAAAGGAAACAGTGGTTAATGGACGAAAAAGAATAAAACAGCAATTTAGACCTAATTTTAGTAAAACAATATCATATTTTTATCCACCTAAATGGGGGATAAACGATTTAATACCGAGGTGAAACGTATGGCTATGATGTTTTCTGGTGAAAAGGCAAGTGATGTATGGAATTTAGCTAAAGAACAGCTAATGAAAGTTGACCATACTGTAGCAAGCCGTTCTGGAGATGCATATGAATTATTACATGTTTTGCTATCAATTGGTAATCCAAAAGAAAAGTGGGTTTTTAACCGGGTTCCGGCAATGAGTATTGCGTTGGCGCTTGCAGAACTTATTTGGATACTAAGCGGTAGCGATGTTGCTAAAATAATTAATTATTGGAATCCAAACTTAGATAGATATGCAGGAAAAGATGATCATTATCATGGCGCATATGGCTATAGAATTCGTCATAATTTTGGAGTTGACCAATTAGAAAAGGCGTATCTTGTATTGAAAAATAACCCTGAATCACGGCAGACCGTTATGCTAATATGGGACCCTAAAAAAGATTTACCACAAGATAACGGAACTCCAAATAGTGAGGATATTCCTTGTAATATTTGTTCCATGCTAAAAGTAAGAAGTAATAAATTGGAGTGGACTCAAATAATGAGAAGTAATGATGTTTTTTTAGGACTACCATACAATTTCATACAGTTTACAAGTATGCAGGAAATACTTGCTGGATGGCTGGATTTGGAAGTAGGGACATATAATCATTATAGTGATAGTTTGCATTTATATAAAAAAAATTATAATTCGATGGGAACTTGTTTTGAGCGATACCATAAAAATGTTGATTCTTTATCTATATCAAAAAAAAGTTTTGATATAATTATCAAGGAAATCTATCAAAGAATGAATGTTATTGTTAGTACAGATGTTGATGAAGCTTGCTTAGAAAAACTGTCCAATCTTAGCTCACAAGAACAAGCTTATAACAATATTATGTTTATTATTACAGCATATGCAGCAAGAAAAAAGGGCTTTTTTTTATTGAAAGACAAAATTATAAATTGTTGTACCAATCCTTTATATAGAGAAATTTGGAAAAAATGGGAAAAAAATCCGGGAAGTGGAGTTGAATATCATGAATAAAAAAATAAATGTATTTGTTTCACATTATGGCGGTGATGAAGAATATATATCAAAGTTTAAAAGTTTATTATTAAGACAAAACTATGAAGTAAGGGATGGCTCTATTGTTGAAAGTGAACCAAATAAAGCGAATAATAAAGAATATATAAAATCGTTAATTAGAAAGCAGATAGATTGGGCGGGGAAAATCATTGTTCTCATAGGGCCACGGACGGCAGAGCGAGAATGGGTTAATTGGGAAATAGAATATGCTGCTCACAGTGGTGATAAGCGCATAATTGGTGTCTATTTGCAAGGGGCTACTTATGCTGATTTACCAGCGGCGTTAAGTGAATATGGTGATGCATTAGTGGCATGGAATTCAGACAAAGTTTCAGCAGCTATTGAGGGCGAAAATATTTGGCAGGATTGTGATGGCAATACGCGGCCTCCAATTGATTCTCCTAGATCAACATGTTAGAAGGAGGGAAAAGGATATGAATCTTTTTAGTTATACTATTACAAGAGATTATGGGTTTGCACCGAATCCTTTTCCACCATATTGTACTCTAGCTACTTGCAAACCTCGCATAAGAAATTCAGCTGCTATAGGTGACTGGATTATGGGAATTAGTTCAGCTGCCAACGCATGTGCAATAAAAAAACGATTAATTTATGCAATGCAAGTACAAGAAATATTAACATTTGATCAATATTGGAATGATCTACGTTTCGCTTATAAAAAACCAATAATGAATGGCAGTAAAAGACAAACATATGGTGATAATATATATCATACTGATGAAAGCACAAACAATTTCATTCAAGAAAACTCGCATCATAGTTTGGCAGGCGGGGTGGTTAATATGTATAATTACAGACGGGATTTGTTAAGTGAAAAGGCATTGATTTCAATGAAGTATTGGTATTGGGGAAAGGATGCTGTTGAGATTCCTAAAAAATATATAAAATTTATACAAGTTGGAATAGGGCATAAAAAAATACAAGATGAAAGTTTAATTGTAGAAGTAGTTTCTTGGCTTGAATCTAATAAAGGCGTTGGATATATAGGGGAGCCATGTGAATTTCATGGTGATTTTGAAAGATATAATGGAAAGTAGTGAGAGGTGATTTTATGCGGTATAAAAAACCTACTTTATTCAGCATTTTTTTTCTCGTGATATTATTTTCCCTTTTTACTACAGAAATTCAGACTGTTAATTGCATCTATTTGAAAAATTTATGGCATAATTTAAAATTCATTTCGAATGCGTTATACACTTTAATACCATTATTGCTTATAGCTTTATTTCTATTTTTGTTTGTAACAAATAAATGGGTTTTACGTGTCGAAAAGATGAATATCGGAGGATTTAGTATTCTTTTTGACAATCCAATAAAAATATATCAGAGACAGGTTAGAAATTATTTGGATTCCAAACGTACTGTTTTTAAAATTGATTTAGAAAATGATAATTTCAAAGAGGTATTTGATTCATACTATGATGTATATAAATTCTTTGTAGAAGAAATAAAAATGCTTGGAGAGATTCCTGACAAGAAGGCAGAAAAGAATGACAGAGTACGTTTATATAATATGGCAAATCAAATATTGAAAAAACTTAATGGGTTTCTCACTAAGCATCAAAGTGATTATCGTAGGTGGTATATTTATTTTGAAAAAAAACATGAAGATGAATATTATTTGACACCTATTGGCAATTTACAAAAGGAATATCCAAGGTATGAAGAATTATGCTCGGATTTTGCGAAAGTTAATAAATTTTTCATAAGTGAAGTTGCTAGTGAGTTTAAAGTTGATGTTGAGAAATGGGAATAATTATTGAGGTAAAACTTCTAACACTGATATTTTTTTAAAAGACAAAAGAGGCTGATTTCGTTGTCATAGCGCGAGATAATTCTCTTTTTTTTTCGATTTTTGAATAATACAGAGCTATAAAGGATTATGTTCACAAAGCTAGATGAAAGAGTAGAAAAAAAGATATTTTTCTCTATAGGGTGAAATTTGTAAAGGTGGCGTGAAATGCAAAAGTTTTTTAGTATGATTTTTACATGTATGAAACGCAAATGGTGGTATTTATTTCTACTTATGGTAAGTACGCGGTTTGTTTTTATTAACCAAGGAACCATTTTTAGTTTTGGACTGGATAAAATTACCCCAATCAACTTAATTTTTATTTTGTGGCTTGGCCTTCTTTTGATGCCGCTTTTTTCTGAAATGGAATTTTTAGGTGTAAAGTTGAAAAAAGAAGTTGAAAAGGCAAAGAATGAAGTTAAAGAAAGTCTTAATGACTTGAAAATGCAGGTAGTTCAACTACAGGTTTCAAACTCTGTCTCTAACACAATACAAATTGGCGGGAATACTTTGGCATCAGAAGAAAAGTTGAAAGAGTTATTAAAATCAGTAGGTATTTCGCCAAAAGATTTGACAAAAGATGAATTAAATATTAATAGTAGCCAAAAAAAGATGCGGCTAAATCTTTTTATTTGTTTAAAATACGATTAAGAATAGAAACAACACTTTCAGAATTGGCCGAAAAATTGGGATATACCGACAAAATGCCCTTAATGAAAATATTGCAGATATTATATCATTGTGAAATAATTGATGGAGTGACCACTGATCTTATAAGACAAGTTGTGAAAATTGCAAATCGCGGTGTGCACGGAGAAATTGTAAGTAATGAATACATCAACTTTGTAAAAGAAACAGATTCAGAGATTCAAAGTAAATTAAAAGAAGCCCTAGCAAAATTGCATTACACAGTTTGCCCAAAATGTCATTATGTAGGCTATTCAAAGTATGAAAATGTATGTCCTCGGTGTGGTTATACTCATGATGATGATTAGAATCATCTAAAATTAGCTAGATACTAATAGCTAATATGACAAAATTAGTAAAATAAAAGAGCATGATAAAAGTTTTATTAAGCAGAGGATTGCACAGTATAGACAAAGGGGACGGTTTGCAGTTCTTTCTGTATCAATTATTTGAGAATTCTAAAAATCCTGTCTTTATTTATACCAGTAATCATTTATAATTTTCTTATCGACAAGCCTGTCTTTTCAGGTAAGTCTCGTAGCCTTTTCAGTTTGTTACCCCTCAAAGCGCCTTTTTAGGCACAAAAACGCCCATCTAACCTCACCTGTGGTTACTATTTTTTGTGTTATTGTTTTTAAGTGTTTGATACAAAAAGAACCGTCC
>Ga0183101_1000777_pt1 | contig 14134 bp, 12 predicted proteins | sample Biomet3_FD_127790 | JGI IMG/M metagenome (GOLD analysis project Ga0183101, IMG submission 127790) | Microbial communities from bioreactor (seeded with sewage sludge) at LBNL, California, USA - Biofuel metagenome 3 | ecosystem: Engineered > Bioreactor > Anaerobic > Unclassified ... | reverse complement strand
AAAATACATCAAGTATCTGGCTGCAGGTGACTCCGTAACCGTATCTTACTCGGTAATGGCAGATGTAAACGCAGACCCTGGACTCTACACTCTGGATGTAGACCTCAAATTTGAAGATTATGAATCGAATGAGAAAAGCATTGCTACTACAGCAGGGCTTTTCGTTGGTGGAAAAACTGATTTTGATGTTTCCTTTTCAGAAAGTGACCAGGGAGAGGTTTCCCTTTCAGTTGCAAATGTGGGCAACAACATGGCTTATTCCGTGAAAGTTTCAGTCCCTGATCAGGATGGTTACAGAGTATCAGGAAGCTCTTCAACGATTGTTGGAAACCTTGAGAAAGGGGACTATACAATTGCATCTTTCAATATTGTGAGCACACAGAGTCCTGGAGTGGCTGAAAGTGGAGGAACGCCAGGGGTTGCAAGAGCAAGCGAGAAAGATAAAAATGTAACTTCCATGGGCTCCAATCCCCTGAAAGTCCAGATCGAGTATACGGATGCAAAAGGAGAAAGAGTAACGGTTGATAAGGAAGTAGAACTCGAAACGACTGCCGGAAGTGTGACTACACAGGGGCGAGGAAGGTCAGGATCGGCAGGTAACAGCAGTGGATTCAGTTCATATCTGACTTATATTGTTTTAATAGCGGTTGCAGTAGCAGGTTTATTCATTTACCGCAGAAAAAAACAGGCCGAAAGCGAGAAAGAATCCGGAAATAAAAAGTCTGAAGACCAGAAGCACGACTCAGGAACAGGTTCAGGGACAGGTTCAGGGACAATTCGAGATTGAAAAGGAAATCTCCATAGAAAATGGGAGGGTGCAAGATGAGAAGCACAAGCCTTTTCAAAAAAACTGCTCCCGCAATCCTTTTTAAAAAAGACTTGAGCGAAAACCCCAGCAACGAACGGAAGGATGCGAGATGAGAAACTCAACGTACCTGAAAATGGGTCTGAACATGCTTGTGCATAGCAAGCTCCGAAGTTGGCTGACCATTATTGGAATAGTTATAGGGATCGGATCTGTTGTCGGTATCCTCTCCCTTGGAGATGCTATGCAGGAGCAGGTGCAGAGCAGGCTTGCCGAAATGGATCTGACGAAAATAACCATAAGTCCAGGGTATACCAAAGCGTCATCCAACATGCCTGGCCCTCCTGGAATGAGGGGTTCATCAACAGATGCTGAATTGACAGATGATGACATCGAAGCTCTCCAGGGTCTGGATGGAATACAGTACATAGCTGGCCAGGTTTCAGGCAGTGAATCAGTGATTTACGCAGCGCAAAATGCAACTCTCTCAATTACAGGTGTGGACCCTCAGGTCTGGAGGTATATGACTACCCTGAAAACCCAATCCGGAAGATTGCTTGAACCGGCTGATAAATATGTTGCAGTTATAGGAAGCGGGGTTGCAAGTGGAGTTTATGACCAGGAAATAGGGGTCAACCAGGTAATAACTGTAAACGGTAAAGCCGTGCGCGTTGTTGGTATCCTGGAAGAAGAAGGTGGACGTGGAGACCGAAGCATTTACATGCCGATCGATGGGGCAGCAAACCTGCTTGATGACGTAGAAGAAGGTGTTTATGATAGCATCACGGTGAAAGCCAGGAGTGAAGATCTGGTTGATGAACTGATGGAAGATATCGTGGATAAACTCATGGTTTCAAGACACATTATTCAGGAAGATGACAGGGACTTTTCCGTGACAGCTTCTAAATCTATGGCTGAGTCTGTTACCGAAATGACGAGTTCAATGACTCTTTTCCTTGGAGCTATTGCAGCTGTATCCCTGCTTGTAGGAGCCGTCGGGATTGCAAACACGATGTTTACCTCTGTCCTGGAAAAGACAAAGGAGATCGGGACCATGAAAGCCATTGGGGCAAAAAACAGGGATATCCTCATGATTTTCCTCTTTAATTCCGCAATGGTTGGTCTTGTTGGTGGTATCCTTGGAGATATTCTCGGAGCTTGTGTTTCAACTCTCTTCCCTGTGCTGGGTCTGCAAATGATGAGAGGAAGAGGGTCCGGTACTTCCGGAATTTATTTTGCTTCTGACCTGATGGTTTTCGGGCTTCTCCTGGCAGTTTTAATAGGGGTGATTTCAGGAATCATCCCTGCATACAGGGCTTCAAAGTTAAAACCAGTAGATGCACTGAGATATGAATAAATGGAAAAGAAAAGGAGTCAACCCTTTCTTAATTTCCTGCTTAATTTGAAGCGAAGAAGAAAACGGAAGGTGTAGATTATCAGATATCGCAGTACCGGTAATCAAGAGTTTGAATGAGTTGCTGGACTCACGGACTTTCTTTGAGAAAATTTTAGATTAGTTGGCGAGTCACGGTTTAACCTCAATAAAACTTTGAAGACTTCTTTATTTTTCGTCTCCTGCTTCCATTCAGAAATTCTTAATCTATATAGAAAATTTGCGGAAAAAATATGCTTTGCACTAAAAAAAATTGTGAATATTATGAGAAAGCTTCAGAACCGGAGTTTCAGAACTGGGCTTTTGACATGTTGAATCATGAACAGAAAAAATCAGTGTGAGAATATGAAGGAAATTGCAAAACATACTGGTAGATGATTGAATGAGAAAAATTAATCTAATTTTGACAGTTGCCCTTATATTGGCTATATTTCTTTGTACTGGTGCGAGCGCTAGAAACGTAGAAATCGGAAACAGTCCAGAATACAGGAATACTCTAGATTGGGTATTTGTTGAACCTCAGAATCTTGAGGTTCAGTACTGCAGTTTCGTAAGTACTGTTGAAAGTGGAGTACATGAGTTTCAAAACTTGAATTCGAGATTTTCTCTGTCTCCCGGAGAAAGAAACAGAAATATGCCACAAAATTTCCAACCAACTTATAATAACGGAAGATCTCAACAGTTACCTCCGGCTGTCTCCAGAGAAGGAAATTCAGGAGGGATGCCTCCTGACATGAGAGCGAGGAGTTTTCTGGATGAACAAAACATAACGCAGCAAAACACTTCCTATTATCAATCCTGTGTTACCCCATACGCAGATGCTGTAACCTCTTACCTTGAAGAAAATGGTCTTGACGATAAGTACGAGATCTATCAGGCCGCTTTATCGTGGACCTGGGTATCCGATGAGACCCTGAACGGCGTAGATGAAAAATGGCTTACTCCAACAGAGTTTCTTGATGAAACCCCTACTTATTCCAGCAATCCGGATTATGGAGAGCCTGTCAGTGATTGTGAGGAACAGGCAAACACTCTTGCATCTCTGCTGATTGCTTCAGGAGAATATAATGAAAGTACCGTGCGTGTGGCTATAGGAAAAGTAGATTTTGGAAATGTCAGTGGTGGGCACGCCTGGGTAGAAGTTTATGAAAACGGGGAATGGTTCCCACTTGACCCAACTGAAGGACCCTACTACGATGATGATAACTGCTCTATAGTATCTGCGGATGTATCAGACATCGATTATGATGAGTACCTGGAAAGTACATATCCGGCTGTAAGAGTCTGGTATTATTACAATAACAAGTACTTTATGGAAGTAGGAAAGCAGAACGGAGATGTTCCAACGTTCTGGGCCGAGCAACCGACAAGTTATCCCGAAAAACAGAATGGAAATGCTACAGTGTTCAGAAACGAGCAGCTAGGAGGTTATCCGGCCTGAACACACTTGTCGGGTAAGGTATTTCCAACCTTCGTAGAATTATCAAGTATTTTGACTCTAAGACGGGAAGTCCCCTTCCTTGCAGCTTCTGGTGAGAACCGGAAGGTGGCAGATGGGGATGAAAACCGTCAACTTCAAAACTAAAAATACAGTAGAGGCCAGGAGCGAAGTTAAAGACTAAATAAAGATAAAAATTGGTTGAGGAAGAAAGCAAATGGTAAATTCACTCTCCCACCTAGTAATCGGCCTTCTGATTGCCCTGGCCCTCGGCTTCAAAGGAAAAAGCGATTATACTGAAAAAATTAACGTGACCGGCGCCGTTCCCGACGCCTCCGCGTATGTTGAAAGAGCTGGAAAACTTTACAGCACAGCCGTTCCTCAGGAAATCGATTATCCTGTCTACAGCGTTTCGGAAGAAAATGGTTCGGTAACTGTTACGCTGAGCGATGCGAGGGATCAGTATGTTAAATATTGGGCTTATTTCAAAACGGTTTACAAGTTCGTTTTTGATAGGGAGAGCGGGAAGTATGTGGCTTATGCGAGTGAACAGGAGGGAAGGGAGAAGAGGTTAGAGGGGAATTGGTTTGGAGAGGATTAAGGATACCTGTATTTTTACTTCAAGTGAATAATCATTTCTTAAGCTTATTATGCAAATTATTTTCTTGAAATGCTTCCAATCTGTCAAATAATTTGACAAAATTTAAAAAGAATTAGTATATATCGTGTTACATGGATAAAGAAGCCTTCCTGCATCAACTGGAATATGCTATCACAAATAATGACAAAGAGTTGTTCATTGAAACTATTTTTGACCTTCCAGCTGAGGTAATAATTGGCTTTACTAAAGAGGAACTATCACAAGCGATTAATTTATCAAGCAAGATTGACTTGCAGAGTGTAGAAGAATTATTTGATTTTCTTGAAAATGAAGGATCCTTATCTCTGAATAATGCATTAGAAGGAGTTAATGAACTCAATAACTTTTCTCTGTGTAGGTTCTATAATAGCTTATTTATCTCTCTTTCTAAAAACAATTTACAAAAAATCAAATACGCATTAATGAATAATGCACTTGCTTATTGTAAACTTGCAGAGATGAGCATTGATAGCAAGGAGAATCTTGAAAAAGCTGTCAGCTTCTATGAAACTGCGAGGAAAATATTTTCCAAGACAAGTGAGGATTACGCCAATGCATTGAATAATGAAAGTCTTGCAAGAGTAAGACTTGCAGAAATGGGTATTGACAGCAAAGGAAATCTTGAAAAAGTAATCAGCCTTTGCGAGGCTGCTCATGAAATATTTCCCAAAAAAAGCGCAAATTATGCTATTTCGTTGAATAGAGAGGCGCTTGCAAGAGAAAAACTTGCAGAAATAGGTATTGACAGCAGAGTGAATCTTGAAAAAGCTGTTATCCTTTTTGGAACTGAAAGGGAAATACTTGCCAAAAAAAGTTTAGATTACTTTTTTTCATTGAATAATGAAAGTCTTGCAAGAGTAAGACTTGCAGAAATGGGTATTGACAGCAAGGAAAATCTTGAAAAAGCTGTCAGTTTCTGTAGGGCTGCGAGAAAAATAATTCCCAAAACAAATGCAAGTTCAGCTGGTTCATTGGTAAACGAGAGTCTTGCAAGATTAAGGCTTGCAGAAATGGGTATTGACAGCAAGGAAAATCTTGAAAATACTATCAGTCTCTGCGAGGCTGCCCAAGAAATATTCTCCAAAAAAAGCGCAAATTACGCTGGTGCATTGGTAAATGAAAGTATTGCAAGACTAAGACTTGCGGATATAGGCATTGATAGCAGAGGAAATCTTGAAAAAGTTATCAGCCTTTACGAAATTGCAAGAAAAATATTCCCCAAAAAAAGCGCAGATTACGCTGATGCATTGATGAGCGAAGGTAATGCAAGAGTAAGACTTGCAGAAATGGGTATTGACAGCAAAGAAAATCTTGAAACTGCTGTTAGTCTTTGCATAGCTGCCCAAGAAATATTTCCAGAAACAAGTGTAGGTTATGCTCTTTCTTTAAATAACGAGGGTAATGCAAGATTAAGACTTGCAGAAATGGGTATTGATAGTAACGAAAATCTTGAAACTGCTGTTAATCTTTGCAGGGCTGCCCAAGAAATATTACCCGAAATGAGTACAAGTTATGCTGGTGCATTGAATAACGAAGGTAATGCGAGATTCAGACTTGCAGAAATGGGCATTGATAACAGAGAGAATCTTTTAAAAGCTGTTAGTCTTTGCAAAGCTGCCCAAGAAATATTTCCAGAAACAAGCACAAACTACGCTGACTCATTGATAAGCGAGAGCAATGCAAGAGTGAGACTTGCAGAAATGGGCATTGATAACAGAGAAAATCTTGAAAAAGCTGTTAGTCTTTGTGAGGCTGCCCAAGAAATATTTCCCAAAACTGGCACAAGTTATGCCAATGCATTGAATAATGAAGGTAACGCAAGATTAAGACTTGCAGAGATGGGTATTGATAGCAAAGAAAATCTTGAAACTGCTGTTAGTCTTTTCAGGGCTGCCCGAGAAATATTACCCGAAACAAGTGTAGGTTATGCTTTTTCTTTAAATAGTGAGGGTAATACAAAAATAGAACTTGCAGAGATGGGTATTGATAGCAAAGAAAATCTTGAAATTGCTATTAGTCTTTACCCCAATTCTAGAGAGATATATACCAAAACTGGAGAAAATCATGCAAGTTCTTTAAATGATGAGGGTCTTGCAAGAATAAGACTTGCAGAAATGGGTATTGATAGCAAGGAAAATCTTGAAACTGCTATTAGTCTTTGCAAAGCTGCTCGAAAAAGACTACCCGAAACAAGCACAAGTTATGCTGGTGCATTGAATAACGAAGGTAATGCGAGATTCAGACTTGCAGAAATGGGCATTGATAACAGAGAAAATCTTGAAAAAGCTGTTAGTCTTTGCAAAGCTGCCCAAGAAATATTTCCCGAAAAAAGCATAAGTTATGCTAGTTCGTTGAATAACGAGGGTAGCGCGAGATTAAGACTTGCAGAGATAGGTATTGACAGTGAGGAGAATCTTAAAACTGCTGTCAGTCTTTGCCGCAGTTGTAGAGAGATATATAGCAAAAAAGGAAAAAGTCATGCAAGTGCATTGAATAATGAAGGGCTTGCAAGACTAAGACTTGCAGAGATGGGTATTGACAGCAAAGAAAATCTTGAAAAAGCTGTCAGTCTTTGCGAAGCTGCCCAAGAAATATTTCCCAAGACAAGTATAAATTACGCTCTTTCGTTGAATAATGAGGGTCTTGCAAGAATAAGGCTTGCAGATATAGGTATTGATAACAAGGAAAATTTTAACAAATCAAAGAAATTGTACTTGAAATGTATTTCTGTTCTTGAAAAATTAGAAGACGGATGGACATATTCGATTGCTTTATTGAACTTTAATATTCTGCTAAAAGAAAATTTTAACAAAACTGGAAATAAGGAGTATCTCGAAGAATGGGAGAGAAATCTCGGCGATATTGAAGAAAAGATAAAAAATCGCAAAATTAGGTATAAAGAACTTTTAATGGCAAGAATTCATGAAATACGTGCCAGTTTATTTGAGTTTGATGGGGAGCTTGGAATCTCTAATGCGTCTCTTGAATATTACAAAGCCTATGAAATTTCAAACGAAATATTTTATAAATTTATGGGAGAATTTTGCCAAGCAAGAATAGTTAAACCCTCAATTTTTTGTAGTCTAGTATCCGATTGGAAAGAAGTAGAAAAAGAAGGTATATTTCTTGACTATTACGATTACACCGTCTTTGAGTGCCATCTAGAAAATGCTTTGAAAAGTACCATTAACGAAGAAGAAGAGTTGAAACTTGCAGTAGAAAAACTCAAAGAAATCAGAGACCGAACTCAAATTAAGATAATTAAAGATAGAGTCTCAGCGTATATCCATCTCTTGCAGGCTCTTGTTGATTGTTTTAATAACTACTCTTATAAAGAAGCAGCAGAGAATGTTAAAGAAGGCTGTAAAATTTTCCATGAATATGGGGATAAGCAGGGGCAGCAAATGTGTGAGATTTTCCACAATGCAATTGTGAGAAAAAATTCGGATGCATGGCAAGAGATAATTCGAAACAGGGAATTTTCATCTAATTTTTACAGTTTGCTCTGTGAATACTCAGACCGTAAAAGAGCGGATTTAGAGTCGCACAAACTGAGTCAAATCTATGAGGTTGTGAATCGAACCGGAGAGAAAGTAGATCAACTTCAAGCAACTTTGAATCAAGAATGTGATGAAATCAAGGACAAGATAGAAAATGGATTTGATGGCACGGTTAGCGAATTTAGAGAAATAAAGGTAAAGATTAACTCTATTCAAGAGGATTTTGATCATTTAATCCAAGTTTCAAATAACGTAAACGGAAATGAAGGAGAATTTATCCGAAAGTTTGTAACACAAATGCTTGACCTTATGAAGAAGGGTGAACCTGAGATTATAAATCGTTTCCTTGAAGAAATTATCAAAAGTGAAACTTCTCTTGAAGAGACTCTTGAAAACAATAAAATTCCTGAAAAAGAAAAAGCAGAAGCAAAATCTAAACTCGCAGATCTCCAAAAAATACCGGGAATTGTAAAAGATAAAACGAAATCCTTCAGCGTAGATGTCACAAAAGATGTAGTAGTAACTTTGACTTCAAATGAAATTATTAAGTTGCTTACTCCGGTGCTATCGACTGCAATATTTGGTGTACCTATACCTTCTCAGGTTGTGGAGATACTTCTCAAAGCAATAAGAAATTCTTAAATTTTTAAATCTCTGTTCTGTCTTTAGTTTTGAAATTATCTGTTTTTGTCTTTTTTCGGTCTTCGCCGCCTGCTTTGCAGTCGTATGGTACCCCCGTTTTAAGATTCCTCGAAATTCTTCTAACCGGCCCTGAGTTCAGAAATTCTTCAAAATTGGGCTTACGGGCGTAGTTCACTCAAAAAATCGATTCAAAAAATCTGTCCCCAAAAATAAGTCCACTGCCCGGCCTTCCCTCCAGACAAAAAGCCCACCGCCGAAAACTTTCATAAACGTTTTCATTCCTGTGGAATCTCGTTGATTTTGTCAAAAATTACCGACCAGAGGAAAATGATTCAAACTTAGATATCTCTTATTTGTAAAGAAAAAAGAATCGGACACTAAGTGAATACATAGAGTCCTCAAGTTCACATTCTGGACCCTGGCTCAAATTTAACAGGACAAAAATGTGATGTCGGTGTCCAATATAATCAGAAATTTTGAACGAGAGTCCAGAGTGCGAAATTAGAGATACTTTCATACCAAATAAAAACACTTAAATTATTTTTTAATTCTTTTTGAAAGGCCACACTGCGTGCGTGGCAAACTCCGCTTAAGACGACTAATGACGTTGCTTTGGCTCAGCGAATTCACTAATCTAAGAAGCGGTCGCAAAAAAATAAAAACTTACGAGCAAAATAATAAATCAAGCTCAAGGTTTGACTTACAACGAATTTTAGTCTATGAAGTAAAATCTGCTAATTAGCGGTGTTTCTATTCCTTCCAACCGCTCTGTCAGAGAAATTCCTCAAAACCTGCTTCACCTTTTGAATAGGCTTCGTGCCATCCTGAAGGGACGGGCACTTTTTCATAAAGGTTTTTCCTCTGAGCCTCAAGAAGTTCCGGGGTCTTTCCCATAAACTCTGCAGCACAGAGTACCTGGCTTTCAACCATTCCAGCCAGTTCTTTTAACCAGCTGTATCCTTCAAAAGACCTGAGCAGATGGTGATCCAGAATCAGGGTATCCACATGCCTGGCAAGAAGGAGAGCATTTTTCGAAGCCTCTTTTCCTGCTTCAGGAACGCGGTGTGAAAGATAAAGAGGAGGGCCTGAGGCAAAAACAACTGTGGGTTCCCAGGCAAGCACCTTGAGAACTGCTTCCCTGTCCAGAAGCTGGATGTCAGAACTATGGACAAAAACCTCATCTCCCTCACAGATACGGGTCATCATTACAGTCCCGAAGCCTTTTTCCCTGGTCCCATGAGGTACAGGAGTAGAAAACTCCATATTATCAGACTTCACGCCTTCCGAAGCCGGGAGAAAACCCAGAAAATCCGAAAGTTCACGCCTCCGCTTTGAAGACAGACCTGAGATTTTTTCCGGGCCTTTACACCAGAAGTTTATCCCGTCAAACGAAGGAAGAGCTTCCATCGGGAGCTGATACGGATCTTCAGCCCTCATTGGCATGTGGTCACCGTGAAAATGGCTGATAACAACATCTGTAGCCTGTCCAAATGCAGAAAGAACTTTTTCTCTTATCCTGAAAGCAGCAGCAACCTCTATTGGGTGGGGAAGCAGGCCTGAACGTAAGCGTGCAAGTGCAACTCCGGGATCGATCAGGATTGTTCTATCGTCCGTCTTTACAACGCAGGCAAGGGATCTTGCCCCAAAGGACTCACATCCAAGTATTTCTATCTGCACATTTACTCCTTTCCAGAAAGGTATTCTCTGGAAAACATCTGTACGGTCAGAACAAAGTAGGAGAGCAAGAGGGGACCTATAACGATTCCTAACAGTCCGAAAAGGGATACTCCTATAACAACCCCAAGCAGGGATAGGAATGGATGGATTTCTCCAACTCTTTTCTGGATAATGGGCCTGAGGAAATTGTCAATAACGCTTATAAAAATCCCCGCAGCAAGTATAGCGATCGCTGCAGTATAGTCTTCCTGGAAAAACTGGACAATAGTTGCAGGAACCCAGATTAAAGGTGCTCCGACAACAGGTAAAAAGGATAGAATTGCTGCAATGAAGCCCCAGAGGAAAGCTCCCTGGATATTAAAGATAACAAATACTATAGTCAGAATTCCACCCTGGACAAGAGCAACTGCCCCGCTGGCGATAAGAGTCGTCCGAACCATTCTCCGGAATTCATCCAGAAGAGTGGCTGTATTTTCTTCATTGAAAGGAACTGCAACAGAGACCTGGCGCATAAAATCCGAATCTTCTTCAGTAAAGAGGTAGTAAAGCAGAAAATACATTATCAATAGCCCGATGGACTGCTGGCTCAGGCTCTGAATTGATCCAACAATGAACAGACTCGTATAATTAACGGCATGTGAGGCAATTTCCATTGTTTTTTCTTCGATTTTTGTCTGGAATACATCTGCAGGAATATTCAACCTTAAAAGAAGTTCCATTAAAAAGTGGCCTCCAGCCTCAATAGATGCGAGAATGGACGCCTGATTAACTAAAAGCTGTTCGATTTCGTCGATGATTGTATTCAAAAGAAAGTAAAGAGGTACCAGTACAACAAAGATAGAAATTATTATTACAATTACGGCTGCGAATTGCTTCCGAAGCCTTAGTTTTCTTACGAGAAAATGATATAAAGAACGAAATATAACGAAAAGGATCATGGCCCCAAAAATATAATTTAAATAAGGAAGTGTAGCATAAGCAATAAGCACAGTCAGAACAACAATTATGAGAAGGGCCAGAGCCATCTTTACAGCTTTTTTCATCAAATCTAATTAGCTTTCTATTATTAAAATATAAGTATGACTGTTTCAAATCAACCGTTGCGCCGGTTGATCACGCCGATAGGGTTTGGGGATAAGGTACTCAAATTCAAATGTTGCCAGGAGTTTTCGATCAACCATTGCGCCGGTTGATCACGCCGACCATGTCGTTGCTGGGGTTTTCAATCAAGCCTTTTTTGAACAGGCTTGCTAAAAATATTCAAAGTTATCAAAAATCCGTTATCAGGGTTTGCTTTTTGTCCCTTTCGCGGAGTTTGGTGACTCCTATGCCTACTAGCCTGAGCTTTCGATTTCCGATAAATTCGGAGAGAAGCTGCATGGCTGTCCTTTTGATCACAAAGATGTCCGAAGTCCAGATGGGAATGGTTTTTGAGCGTGTATAGGTAGAGAAATCCTCGAAACGCACGGTAAGAGTTACGGTTTTGAAAAGGAACCTGTTTTTGAGTAGGGATCTATGCACACTTTCAGCAAGCAGGTCAAGAGACCCGGTAATTTTTACAGGGTCACTGGTGTCTTCAGCAAAGGTTCCATGCCTGCTGATTGATTTTACCCCTTCCTTTTCCCGAACCTCCCCAAAATCAAGCCCGTTTGCCAGTTGCTTCATGCGGAACCCCATTTTTCCGAACTTTCCAGAAAGAAGCTGTACATCACAGTTTGCAAGTTCTTCTACCCTGTTTAAGCCCATTGATTTCAGTGTATCAGCCGTTTTTTCCCCTATTCCTGGAATTTTTGAAACTGGCAGCGGAAAAAGAAATCCCCTTACATCTTCGGGCCTAACAACGGTAAGCCCATCAGGCTTCTGGAAACCAGACGCGATTTTTGCGATTAATTTGTTAGGACCGACTCCGACTGAACAGGTAATTCCTTCTTGCTTCTGTACCTCGTCCTTGATCCTGAGGGCGTAAAGGGCGGCCTCTTCAAAACTCGTGATATCGGGTCCTGGTACAAGATAAGCTTCATCCACACTGACCTGCTGAAACCTGTCTGCAAATCCCTTCAAAAGTTCCATTATTTTTGCCGAAGCGCCCGCGTAGAGCTTCATGTTCACAGGCAAAAAAACCGCATCCGGACAGAGCCTGTAAGCCTGTGAAATGGGCATTGCGGAGTGAATACCGTATTTCCGCGCTTCATACGAACAGGTGCTCACAACTCCTCTTCCTGACCCTCCTTTCGGGTCAGAGCCCACAACTACAGGCATCCCTTTTAGTTCCGGCTTCTCTCTGACCTCAACCGACGCAAAGAAACTGTCCATATCTGCGTGGAAGGTAATTCGCCTTTCAGGAGGATTTATTTTCGAACTGGAAACAGGCATCACTCTCAGATAGGAAAAAAATATAAAAAAGGTTTGAGGAAGTCAAGTGAAAGTATTAACCTGTTGTTTTTATTTCAGCGCCATCAGGAATATTGAAAACAAATTCTGAATCTGGAATTCCGGAGTTAACTTTAAGATCCAATATCTCAACTTTTGCTGTCAGGTTTCCGCTACTATCATACATCTCGTACTTAAGAGGCATCCATGTTTCTTTATCTACCCAGACTTTCGTGTAGTATTGTGCAGCACTTTCTCCGGTTTCTTTAGGGCTTGTCTTCAGCAGATACGTTTCCCTATTGTCAAGCTTCTCAACTCCCAGTAAAGAGACATTCGTATCATTAAGGGTAATTCCTATGAGAGTTAGATAGTCACTTTTAGTTATTTCAGGAGTTTTAGGAAGCTTTGTTTTCATCACTGTATTTGTACCTGGGGTGTAGGTCCACCGGAATTCTCCATCTAAAAGTACAAGCGTCTCTTCCTCCTTTCCTGGTTCCTGTATAAAGTTCTTAATCATATGAGGTTTTTTGTATATGGTTTTAAATTCGGTTTCTATAGTCTTTTCCCCGGTGTAGTAAGTAGCGTGCATTGTATACGAATAATCCTGAATGCTGTCCTGCTTCTCCAGCATCTGGGTTGCAATATCTTCGGCACTTGGGTTTTTTTCCGTGCAGCCTGAAGCAAAAAGAACCAGAGTTATGAAAATGAACAGGAGCGTTGACTTGAGTGTTTTCTTTATTCTCACGTTACTCATCCTCTTTATTTTTATTCTTTGAACTCGTATTCGCAGGGTAACACTGCTGCTACTGGCTAAAATTATCCAGAAGCAGACTGGCTATCACCTCGGGGTCTTATTTGCCAGGCACAACGTCGCGGCTAGAAAAACCGGTAGTCTACGATTGAGTGAAAATGAAAACTTTACCCGCAGTGGAGAAATCGATAATTAAAATATCAAAACATCAGAATTTATTAACGGACGAGTCCTCCCTTCTTTTCCGGCTTTACCTTTACTTACTCTATCCTGGTAACTACCCTGAGAAACTTAAAAGTCAATTTTATCTTGAAAACCTGAGATTGGAAAAATTTTAGCATAACCAGATTTAATAGTTTTACCAAATATCTCAAATTTTTACGAGTTTTAATCAGTAAGGACAAAAATAATATAAACTTTTCTCTATTTTTTGAAAAAATATTTTTATAAAGCCGAGAAATATAGAATTTAGAAGGTCACTTCAGGTAACATTCAGGAACGGTTCGCTATACGTTGCTGAAATTTCCAGAGTAATCCGCTGTGATAATATCGAATCAAGGCTTGAAGACCCGCCTGAACCTGTTGTGGTAAACAATAGTTTCTCATCTGATCGCGCTCACGGCTGGAAATACATCAAATTCGGGCCTGACGAAAAGCTGTATGTGCCTGTTGGAATGCCGTGCAATATTTGTAATAAGGAAGGAGGACGAATGTGCAAAACAATTATGAAAATGTAACCCGATAGGAGCCAGCTTGAGATTTTTGCAAAGGGGTCAGGATGATATAGATAATGAAGAAAAACTGGTCGTGTCCCTAAGTTATTGAACAGGAGTTTTAAACATTAGTAATTCCTTTAAACTCCATATATGATCTGTTATCCCTTCTGCCATTGCTGGAGTTCTTTGGAACCATTTTCTA
>Ga0183101_1000073_pt19 | contig 14174 bp, 12 predicted proteins | sample Biomet3_FD_127790 | JGI IMG/M metagenome (GOLD analysis project Ga0183101, IMG submission 127790) | Microbial communities from bioreactor (seeded with sewage sludge) at LBNL, California, USA - Biofuel metagenome 3 | ecosystem: Engineered > Bioreactor > Anaerobic > Unclassified ... | reverse complement strand
GGCGGAGAGGGGGTAGGAGCGGACCTCCGGCCCCATGGGGGCGGCGTTGAACGCCACCTGCATTCCGCGCCGGGCCGCCTGCTCCATGATGTAGGGGACGCAGTTGGTCTCGTTTTGAAGCAGCACCACGTCGCCGGGGCCGAAGCGGGAGAGCGTCTCGTCCACATACGCCTCGGTAAACTGCCGGTTGGTGCCGCCGTACAGGATGATGCAGTTCTGGCCGTTCCGGTCCACCTGGATGATGGCGTGGCCCGTACTGCCCTCGCCGGTGCGGATCAGGTCCGTGCGGACGCCGGCGGCATCCAGCTTCTCCCGCAAAAAGCCGCCCTCCGCGCCCAAAAAGCCCGCGTGCCAGGTCTCCACGCCCGCCCGGGCCAGCGCCACGGACTGGTTGAGTCCCTTTCCGCCGCAGCCGGCCGTCAGCCGGGCGCAGCCGATCGTCTCGCCCGGCTGGACAAAGTGATCCATCTGATATACATAATCAATGTTGAGAGAGCCAAAATTCAAAACCCGCATGGCCGAAGTCCATCCTTTCCTCCGCTCCTCGCCGCCCGAAGGCCGCGAAAGTGCGCGGCTGTGCCTCATTTGCGCCCCGCAGGGCGGGCCGCATCCGGCCAAGCCCTATTCTACCGGGGAGAAAGTGCAAATTCAAGTGCGGAATTTGCATTGTACTCCGGCGCGATGCGTGGTACACTGTGAAAAAGAGTTCCGAAAGGACGTGCAAAGCTCCATGGACTGCCTGTTTGTCATTGATTATCAGAACGATTTTGTAGACGGAGCGCTGGGATTTTCCGGCGCGGAAAAACTGGACGCCGCCATTGCCGCCCGGGTGCGGCAGTACGGCCCGGGCTGCGTGTGGTACACCCGGGACACCCACGGACCGGACTATCTCTCCACGCGGGAGGGACGGCTTCTGCCGGTGGTCCACTGTGTAAAGGGAACGCCCGGCTGGGAGAATTACGGCGAGACCGCCCGCGCGCTTGCGGAAGTGGGCGCGGTGGGGATCGAAAAGGCCGCTTTCGGGCTGGACGCCGGAGACCCGGCGGTGCTGGCTCTGCTGCCGCGGGAGGCCGGGCGCATCGAGCTGTGCGGCCTCGTCTCCAACATCTGCGTCCTCAGCAACGCCGTGGTGCTCCAAAGCCGCTATCCCGCGGCCCGGATCACGGTGGACGCGGCCCTGACCGCCGGCTTTGATCCAAAGCTGAACGAAGAGACGCTGGACGTGCTTGCCGGATTACAGGCCGAAATTTTAAATTGGAAAGGACGGGACGCGCAATGATGCAGCCCCATCTTCAGCTGGACGAATCGCTGGGCGCCCGCGCGGCTATTCTTCCGGGCGACCCCGCCCGGCTGGACCGGATCGCCCCCTTCCTGGAAAACGTCCGGGAGCGGGCCTACAACCGGGAGTTCCGCAGCCTGACCGGCACCTACCGGGGCCTCCCGGTAGCGGCCGTTTCCACCGGCATCGGCGGTTCCTCCGCCGGAATCGCCATCGAGGAACTGCACAATCTGGGCGTCGACGCCATGGTGCGCATCGGCTCCTGCGGCGCGCTGCAAAAGGGCATCGGCCTGGGCGACCTGATTTTGGCCTGCGGCGCCGTGCGGGACGACGGCGCCTCCCGGGCATATGTGGACCTGCGGTATCCGGCGGTGCCGGACGCCGCGCTGCTGAACTTCTGCCGCGAGACCGCCGCCGAACGGGGCTGGCGGGCCCACGTGGGACTGGTCCACAGCCACGAGAGCTTTTACATCGACAACAACGAGGAGGAGTCCGCCTTCTGGGCCGCGCGGGGCGTATTGGGCGCGGACATGGAGACGGCGGCCCTCTTCACCATCGGGCGGCTGCGGGGCATCCGCACCGCGTCCATTCTCAACAACGTGGTGCTCTGGGGCGGCGATACGGCGGACGCCATCGGCGGCTATGCCGGCGGCGAAAACAAGACTGCCGAGGGTGAAAAGCGGGAGATCGTCACCGCGCTGGAAGCCCTGTACCGCCTCAGCCGGGAGCCGGGGAACCGCTGAAAAAGAGGCGGGGACTTTCCCCGCAGGGAACGCAACAGGAAAGGACGTTTTGACCCATGAGCAAGACCGCTTTGTACATCGACTGCTGCATCCGCGGGAACGCCTCCCGCACCCGCACGCTGGCGGACGCGTTTTTCTCCGCGCTGCCGGGGGAGTATCAGGTGACGCGGCTGGATCTGACGCGGGAGGATCTGCGTCCGCTGGCGGGCCGCTTTTTTGAGGAGCGCGAAGCCCTGCTGGCCCGGCACGAACTGGATCATCCCCGCTTTCGCTACGCCCATCAGCTGGCGCAGGCGGACCTGGTGGTGATCGCCGCGCCGTTTTGGGACCTGAGTTTTCCGGCGCTTTTGAAGCTCTATATCGAGAACGTCTCCGTGGAGGGGATCACCTTCGGCGCGGACGCGCAGGGGCTGCACGGACTGTGCCGGGCGGAGGCGTGCGTCTTTCTCACCACCCGGGGCGGCAGCTACGGCCCCGGCTATGAGATGGAGCAGGGCAGCCGATATCTGGAGGCGCTGCAAAAATTCTTTGGTTTTCAAAGCTATACCTGCGTGGCGGCCGAGGGGCTGGACGAGGAGGGCGCAAATCCGTCCGTGCTTCTGAACGCCGCCTGCCGTCAGGCATACGAGCTGGCTGCGCGCCTGTAAGGCGGCCGCGGGCTCCATTTCCGGCGCGGCGCGCCGGCAGCGCATTGCACCCCGCATTCCGGCGCGCCGGGGCGGGCAGCGAAAAGGAGGGCTTCCCATGGGCGAGGAAAACGTCTTCAGCAGAGCAATCTCATTTGCCGCGCAGAAACACGCCGGGAAAACGCGCGCGGGAACGGACAAGCCCTGCATCCTGCACATCATTCAGGTGGCCGCCATCGTCAGCACCATGACGGACGATCAGGAAGTGATCGCCGCCGGCGCTCTGCACGATTCCGCGGAGACCTCGGTGACGCTGCTGGAGGAAATCCGCAGTCAGTTCGGCCCCCGCGTGGCGGAGCTGGCCGCCGCCGGGACCGAGGACCGCCGCGGCTTTGACCCCACGCCGGAGACCTGGGAGTTCCGCAAGCGCGCGCTGATCGACCGGCTGAACCGGGAAACCCGGCCGGAGGTCAAGATGATCGCCCTGGCGGACAAGCTGTCCAATCTGGCCGCCATGAAGGGCGACTACGCTCAGGTGGGAGAGGCGCTCTGGACCCGTTTTAACCAGCAGGACCCGGCGCGGCAGGCCTGGTTTTACCGCTCCATGGGCGAGACGACCCGGAGCCTGTCCCGTTTTCAGGCCTGGCAGGCATACGAGCATCTGGTGGGAGACGTATTCTCCCGGTGGCCCTGAGCCGCTTTTCCGGCAGCTCCGGCGGCTTTCCCTCCTTCGCCCCTCTGCGGCCTTTCCCTGCGAATGCGCCGTCAGGGCGGGCAGGGTCCCGGGGACGCCGCAGCGGCGCTGGCGCAAACCCCGTCCGGCGGCGGCAGCCGCCCACAGTTCCCCTGAAAGCAGCAGCCGTCCCGCAAAAGGGCGCCCCTGGGCTCCTCTTTTGCGGGACGGCTTTTTCCGGCGCGTCTCCGTTCTTTCGGCGGGACGGATCACAGCTTCCGGGCAAATTCCTCCGTATAGGTCAGCTTTCCGCCGATCCGCTCCGAGCGCATCAGCGACACCCGCTCTACGATCATGGCGGTCCGGGGAACCTCCAAAACCGGCGGGCGGGAGCACCGAAGTTCCCTCACCAGCGTGATGTGCGGCCGGAACGGCCGCCGCTCCAGCGCAAAGCCCCGGGACAAAAGCGCGTCCCGGGTCTGGGCGGCCAGCGCCGTGAGCCGGGGGCTTTCCTCCACGCCCGCCCACCAGAGGTCGTTGAACCGGCCGGCGCCCGTCAGCGCCAGTTCAAAGGGACCGCCGCCCAGAGTCTCCAGGGCGGCCCGCGCGGCGGCGCCGTTTTCCGTCTCGCCCAAAAAGGCCAGCGTCAGGTGCAGATTTTCCTCGCGGGTAAAGCCGCCCCGGGCGCCCTGACGGCGCAGTTCCTCCTGCGCGCGCAGCAGGGTCTCCCGGAGCTCCGGCGCAGGCAGCAACGCTGCAAAAAGACGCATGGGAGCCTCCTTATTCGGGCGGCGGGTTGCAAACGGTCCCGCCGCGGTGCTACAATAATCGGGATCTTTTTCAAACAGGCGCGGACTCTTTTTCAGGGTCCGCGGAACATTTTCAGGCAGAGCGGGTCTGGGGCGGTTTTTGCGCGCCCATGCAGACGGCGCGCCCGGAATAGAGAGCGAGGTTTACAATTATGCGGCTGGAAGGCGCGATTTTTGATATGGACGGCACCCTGCTGGATTCCATGGGGGCCTGGGAGACGCTGGGCTCCGATCTGCTGCGGCAGATGGGCCGGGACCCGGAGCCGGGTCTGGACGCAAAGCTTTTGACCATGAGCCTCCATCAGGGGGCGGCCTACTGCCGGGAACACTACGGTCTCCCCCAGACGGAGGAGGAGATCGTGGCTCTGTCCAACGCCCGGGTAGAGCACTTCTACCGGACGGAGGTGGAGGCCAAACCCGGCGCGGAGCGCTTTTTGTCGCTGCTGAAAATGCAGGGCGTATGGATGTACGTGGCCACCGCTTCTGACCGGGAGCTGGCGGAGGCGGCGCTCCGCCGCACGAATCTGCTGGAAAACTTCCGGGGCATTCTCACCTGTTCGGAGGCCGGCTGCGGCAAAGACAGCCCCGTGATCTTTGAAAAGGCGCTGACCCGCCTGCGCTGTGCCCGGGAGCAGTGCGTGGTGTTCGAGGACTCCCTTCACGCCATGAAAACCGCCAAGTCCGCCGGATTCCGGGTGGCCGCCGTCTATGACGCCCACTCCGAGGCGGACCAGCCCGCCGTCCGGGAGCTGGCGGACTATTACATCCGCTCCTATGACGAGTGGCTCCGTCAGGAGCAGTGACGCGCGGGCGGGGCCTGGCCCGGGAACGGCGGGGAGAACCGCCCGCAGCAGCGCGTCTTTACCGCCCCCCCGGCGCTCCGGAGGGCGGTTTTTTTCTGCCCGGTTATTTCCCGGACGCTTTCTGCGCCAGTTTTTTCGGGTCCACGCAAAAATAGGTCAGCTCTCCGGCGGCCATCAGCTGTCCGTCCTCCGCCGTGATCTCCACGGAGGTGAGGCAGGTGGCTCCGCCCCGGTGCACCACCCGGGCCGTGGCGTAGATCACGCCCCGGGGCACGTTCCGCAGGAAGTTCAAAGAACAGGTCTGGGTGACGTACACCCGCCCGTCCGTGTGGGCCGCCGTGCCGGCGGTGTCGTCCGCCAGTGTGCAAAGGGCCCCTCCGTGCACCATGCCGTAAGGGTTCAGGCTCTCCGGCCCGACGCTCAGGCGGAATTTTGCCCAGTCGGGTTCCACCGCCACCATTTCAATGCGGTTGTGGCGCATGAAGGCGTTTCTTCCCATGCTCTTCTGCGTCTTTTGCTCCAGTTCGTTCATACGGTTTCTCCTTTGCCGCCGGTTGCGGCGATAGACCGAGTTTAACACGAACCTCCGTATTTTTCCACAATTTTTCCGCAGCCTATTGACAAGACGGCGCAGATCGTTATAATGAACATATGCTCATTCGTTCATATGTTCATTTGAAGGAGGCGCTTTTATGGAGGACCGGTACAATGTGGAGTGCTGCGATTTTATCAGTGCCCACGAGGACATTGTGGAGCACGTCCGCAGGGAGATGCCGGGGGAGGACACCCTGTACGACCTGACGGAGCTGTTCCGAATCTTTGGGGATTCCACCCGCGTGCGCATCTTATATGTGCTCTTTGCCTCGGAGATGTGCGTGTGCGACATCGCGCAGCTGCTGGGGCTGACTCAGTCCGCCGTGTCCCATCAGCTCCGGGCGCTGAAAAATGCCCGGCTGGTGAAGGCCCGGCGGGACGGCAAAACGGTATTTTACTCGCTGGCGGACAGTCATGTCCGCACGATCATCGACCAGGGGATCGACCACGTCACGGAGGAAGGGGGCGCGCGCCATGTCTGAGCCTGAAAAGGACTGCTGCCGGGACGGGCGTTCCTGTGGAAGCGAGGGCTGCTGCGCCTCCTGCGGCGAAGAACACGAAGAGGAGGAGGGCAGCCGCAGGTCCATGCTCTGGCGCATCGGCGTCACGGCCGTGCTGCTGATCGCGCTCCGGTTCCTGCCGCCTGTCCCGCTGCCGGGTCCGGTGCCGTTTTTGAGCGTCAGCTCTGCGGGGAACGCGCCGTATACGCTGGCGCTGTGGCCGCTGTATCTGATCCCATATCTGATTATCGGCTGGGACATTCTATGGCGGGCCGTCCGCAACATCGCCCGCGGACAGGTATTCGACGAGAATTTTCTCATGGCGCTGGCCACGGTGGGCGCGTTTGCCACCTCCGAATTTGCCGAGGCCGTGTTCGTGATGCTGTTCTATCAGGTGGGCGAGCTGTTTGAGGACATGGCGGTGGACCACTCCCGCGCGTCCATCTCCGCCCTGATGGACATTCGCCCGGACTACGCCAACGTGGAGCGGGACGGCGTGCTGGCGCGCGTCGCGCCGGGGGACGTGGCAGTGGGCGACGTGATCGCCGTGAAACCGGGCGAGCGGGTGCCGCTGGACGGCACGGTGCTGGAGGGAGCCTCCGCGCTGGATACCGCCGCCCTCACCGGCGAGTCGGCCCCCCGGGACGTGGGTCCCGGCGACGCGGTCATCAGCGGCTGCGTCAACCGCAGCGGCCTGCTGCGCATCCGGGTTGAAAAGCCCTATGGCGAGTCCACGGTCTCCAAAATTCTGGATCTGGTGGAAAACGCCAGTGAAAAAAAGGCGTCCAGCGAGACGTTCATCACCCGCTTCGCCAAGGTCTATACTCCCTGCGTGGTGATCGCGGCGGCAGCGCTGGCATTTCTCCCGCCCCTCTTTCTGGGGGACTTTCAGGAGTGGTTCCACCGGGCGCTGATCTTTCTCGTGATCTCCTGCCCCTGCGCGCTGGTGATCTCCGTGCCGCTGACGTTCTTCGGCGGCATCGGCGGCGCCTCCCGCTGCGGTATTCTGGTGAAGGGCAGCAACTATCTGGAGGCGCTGGCCCGCACCGACACGGTGGTCTTTGACAAGACCGGCACGCTGACGCAGGGGACGTTTACCGTCACCGCCGTCCACCCGGAGGAGGGCTTTTCCGCCGAGGAGGTGCTGGAGTTCGCCGCCCTGGCGGAGAGCTATTCCGACCACCCCATCTCCCAGTCTCTGCGAACCGCCTGCAAAACCGCCGGGGACCCGGCCCGCGTATCCAATGTGGAGGAGATCGCCGGTCACGGCGTCCGGGCCTCCATTGATGGGAAGCAGGTGTGCGTGGGCAACAGCCGCCTGATGGAGCGGGAAAACGTGAACTGGCTGCCCTGCGAGCTGCCGGGCACGCTGGTCCATGTGACGGTCAACGGCTTCTACGCCGGGCATATCGTGATCTCCGACCAGCCCAAGCCGGACGCGGCCGCCGCCATCGCGGCGCTGCGGGAGAGCGGCGTGAAAAAGACGGTGATGCTGACCGGCGATACGAAAGAGGTAGCCGCCGCCGTGGCGCAGGAGCTGGGCGTGGACGAATACCACGCGGAGCTGCTGCCCGCGGACAAGGTGGGCTGGGCCGAAAAGCTGCTGGCGGGAGAGCCCGCCGGCGGAAAGCTGGCCTTTGTGGGCGACGGCATCAACGACGCGCCGGTGCTGACCCGGGCGGACATCGGCATCGCCATGGGCGCGCTGGGGTCCGACGCCGCCATCGAAGCCGCGGATATCGTTCTGATGGACGACCGGCCCTCCAAAATCGCCACCGCCATGCGCATTTCCCGCAAGACGCTGCGCATTGTCAAGCAGAACATCTGGTTTGCGCTGGGCGTCAAGGCGCTGGTGCTGATTCTGGGCGCCATGGGCGCCGCCACGCTCTGGGAGGCGGTGTTCGCGGACGTGGGCGTGGCGTTTTTGGCGATTCTGAACGCCACCCGGGCCCTGCGGGTCCAGGAATTCCGGTAAACGCCGGGCACGGCGGTCCCGCTTTCCGCTTTTAAAAATAAAACGAGGGGGACATTCTTTGAATGTCCCCCTCGTTTGCTTTTCAGCAGGGTGCAGGATCGAATGCCAGCGCGGCCATTCCCCCTGCGGCAGGCCGCGGCGCTCCTCCCTTGGGTTCGCGCTCCGCCGCGGCGGAAACGGGCTCGTTTACTCCTCGACCTCCGGCAGTTCCTCGCGGAAGCCGCTGTCCAGCGCACTCTTTCTGGACGCCTGATCCTTGTACTTCTGGACGTTCAGCGCCTCCTCCCGGACGGGGCGGATGGTGCCGGCGCCCGCCACGCAGCCGCCGGGGCAGGCCATGCCCTCCAGCAGGTAGCCGTCGCGTTTTCCGGCCTTTGCCATCAGCAGCATCTTGCGGCACTCCCGCAGTCCGTCGCCGTAGTCCATCTGCATCTGCCGGTCGGGCTGAATCCGATGGATGACCTCCGCCACGGCGGCCGCCACGCCGCCGCCCACCGCGAATCCGCGGCCCGCGGCGGTGCCGTCTGAAAAGCCGTCGGCGGGGTCCTCCGGCATGGCGGAAAAGTCGATGTCCTTGGCGTCGAACATCCCCTGAAGCTCCTCGAACGTCAGCACGTAGTCCACGTCCGAACGGACGGACTTGCGGTTGGCCTCCAGCTTTTTGGCGGCGCAGGGCCCAATGAAGCAGATCCGGGCGTCGGGATGCTCCTTTTTAACCATGCGGGCGGTGATGACCATGGGCGTCAGCGCCATGGAGATATAGTCCTTGAACTCCGGGAACAGCTTTTTGGCCATTACGCTCCAGGCCGGGCAGCAGGAGGTGCCCATGAACGGCTGCTTTTCCGGCACCTTCTCCAAAAAGTCGTTGGCCTCCTCAATGGTGCACAGGTCCGCGCCCACGGCCACCTCCACCACGTCGGAAAAACCCAGCGCGCGCATGGCGGCTTTCAGCCGGGCGGGCGTGGCCGCGTCCCCGAACTGGCCCACAAAGGCGGGCGCCACGCAGGCGATGACCTCCGCGCCGCGCTTCATGGCGTTGATGAGCTGAAAGATCTGGCTCTTGTCCGCAATGGCGGCAAAGGGGCAGTTCACAAGGCACATGCCGCAGGAGACGCACTTATCGTAGTTGATCTTGGCGTGGCCGTGCTCGTCGGACTCGATCGCGTCCATGCCGCAGGCCGCGGCGCAGGGCCGCTCGATCTTGGTGATGGCGTGATAGGGGCACTGGTTGAAGCATTTGCCGCACTTGATGCACTTGTCCTGATCGATCACGCTGTGGTGATCCTTGTCCACGCGAATGGCGCCCTTGGGACACACGGCCTGGCAGGGATGGGAGATGCAGCCCTGGCAGGCGTTGGTCACCCAGACCTGCTTGGGCGGGCAGGCGTTGCAGGCGAACGTGATAATGTTCACCAGCGGCTCTTCAAAAAACTTGTCGTCCGCGGCCGCGGCGGCCTCGATCCCCGCGCTGGCGGGCGCGCGGACGTCCACGGGCTGCAGCGGCAGACCCACGGCCAGACGCAGCCGCTCCTGCACGATGGCCCGCTCCAGAAATACGTCGTGACGGTGCTTGGCTACCTCGCCGGGCACGATCTTATAGGGAATCAGATCAATTCGGGAGTAGTCGCCGCCCTCGTAGGCCAGCCGGGCCACCTCCGTAAATACGTTGCGGCGGATATCGTCCACCGCGCTGTGTACACCTCTCACAGAATTTTCCTCCACTGTTCTCCTGGACGGCGCCTTCCGCGGCGATCCGCCCGTAGTGAGCTTATTTAATCATAGCTTGAGCATATTTGCAAGGGATTCCGGCCCTTTCCGGCGTTTTTGCGGTTTTTTAACGCTCTTTTCCGGGGCTTTCAGGCAACCTGCCTGAAAGTTCCCGCTTTTCGCGCGCAAGCCCGCGGAACCGCCCGCTGTGCATTTTAGCCAAAATAAATTTGTGTTTCTTGCAAATTATTTGTTTTAGTTTTTTGAAAGATGTTTTTCAAAATGTATCCTGTTTTGTAACCGCAGGGAGATATGATTGACAAAATAAAACTTCACGGTTGCACATATTTCTGCGAAAGTGTTTAAGGAGGATACGATGAAAACTGGAACGCATTTGCTGAAGAGGAGTTTTGCCCTGTTTCTGGTGCTGCTTCTGAGCGTCAGCCTCTTTCAGGTGTCCGCCCTGGCGGAATCCGCCGAGGGCGGTCCGTCCGCGGCCCAAACCGCGGCGGCTGAGGGAAAAGACCTGACAGACGCGGTTAAATCCGCCGAGGGCTTTACCCTCTCCGTCACGCAAAACGGCACGGAGATCGCCGACGGCGGCACGCTGGATACCGGGGCCGAGCTGGCCGTCCGGTGCACCTTTAATCTGCCGCTGACGGACGACAACGGAAACCGCAGCGTGTCCACCGGCGACTATGCGACCCTCGCGTTCCCCTCCTGGCTCGTTTTTGCGGCGGACACCACTGTTTCCATGATGGCGGGCAGCGTACAGGTGGGCACCGTGACGTTCTCCGGTTCAACCGCCAAGGTCGTCTTTGACCTGTCCCAGGTGGACGAGGACGCCACGGAGATTTCCAGCGCCTGGTTCAGCGCCTCCATGAAGATCTCCTCCTCCGAAATCGGAGAGAGCGGCAAGGATCAGTCCCTGACCATTCTGGGCAAGACTTATTCTTTCCGCCTGGAGCACGTGATTCACTACTCGCTGGAGAAATCGGGAGTGCTGAATGACGCCAAGGACGCCATTGAGTGGACGATCAAGGTCGGCGCGAAGTACTCCGACCAGACTTCCGCGCCGTCCCTGGCCGGCTGCACCGTCACCGACAATCTGAGCAGCGTCGGCGATTATGAGGCGGGCAGCCTGAGCGTCAACGGCGCTGCCGCCGTCCCCGCGCTCGATGCCGAACACGTCCTGACCTATACGTTCCCGGACGACTTCGCGGACAGCTCCGCCACCCTGGTTTTCAAGACCGCGTTTGACAAAAACTCCAGCGCGATCCTGACCGCCGGCTCCGCCGAAGTGGCAAATACCGCCGCCCTGGAAAAAGACGGCAGTGAAAAGGCGAGCGGTTCCTGCACCGTGGATTACACGCCGACCTGGATTACCAAATCCGGCGTTCAGGTCACTGCGTCCACCGACAAAAGCGGAGTCACCACTTATACGGACGTGGCCTCCGACACGGTGAGCGGAAGCCCCTATTACAAGTGGACGATCGTCGCCAATCCCGACGGCTGCTCTTTGAAGGGCCTTACGGTCACGGACGCGCTGCCCGGCGGGCTGAGCTTCGTGAGCGCCTGGTATACGCTGGGCAGCGGCGCCGCCACCACGATTACACCCACGCAGAATGTCTATCGTTTCGAAGACGTCAGCACTCCCGTCACGCTGACCATTATCTCTAAAATCTCCAGCAATTATTATTGCTATTGGGACGCCAGCGGCGTCGCCTATCCCAAGAATTCCATCGGCTTCACCAATACCGCCAGCGTCCAGTGGGAGGGCAGCAAGTCTTATTCCGGCAAGTCCGGAAGCATGACCTACGGCTGGGCCCCCATTTCCAAGAAGGCGGAGAGCTATGACACCGCGGCCCACACCGCAGCATGGACCGTGACGGTCAATACCCACACTCTTTCCTACGGCGGCGATCTGAGCGTGCTGGATCTGATTGTCAACGGAAACAGCTTCGATAAAAAGAACGTCACCGCCGTCTCCGACGGCACGGGCGCAGTGACCGGCGACGCGCTGACCGCGCTGACCCAGAAGGTGTCGTCCCTGACGATTGCCGACAACATGAAAAACATGACCTATGCAGCCGACTCCTTTACCGCGGGAAATACTTCGGGTCTGACGGTCAAGGTTTACAAGCTGACCGACAAATACGGCGGCACCGCCGATCTGCTGGCGGTCAGCGGTCTCAGCACCGCCGCGGAGAACAGCTTCTCCTTTAAAACGCTGCTGACGGACCCCGCCGTATACGCGGTAAACCAGGCGACGATTCAGAACACGGCCTCTTTCTTCAGCGGCGCAAGTCTCATCAGCTCCGCAACCGCCGGGAAAAAAATCAGCTGGATGCTGGCAAAGGACGTTTTGAGCGTTGAGAACGGCGCCAAGCTGGAGTCCGGCGCCACGGGTCTCGGAACGGTCCAGTACGCCGGCAATGATTCCGACTGCTTCAACTACGCCACCCACGCCGCGTATTTCCGCATTCTGGTGAACGCCGATGGGATGAACTACGCAGACGTCAACGCCACCGGAAACTTCACCTTCACCGACACGCTGCCCGCGGGATGGCATTTTGCCAAGATCGGCACCGGCGACGCCGCCGCTGATTTCCTGCTCTACCAGGGCGGCGACTCGGCCTCCTCCAACTCCCAGGTCTACATTGCGCTCGCAAATCAGGTCAGCGCGGCGGATGCCGGATGCACAATGACCGCCTCTCCCGTATCCGAGGGCGCAGCGGGGCAGGAGACCATGACCTTTACCTTTGCGAAGCTCCAGCACCCCTATATGGTCGTGGTCAAGGCGGTCATGGACCAGACCACGTTCGAGGGACTTTTCAGCAGCGTATCCGGCGGAGCCGTCTCCTATAACACTAAAAACTACGTGAGCTGCGGCGACGGAAAAGACCTGAACGCCGCTCCCTTCGACTGGGAGGACGTCAAACTGGCTCCCTCCGCTCTGACCAAGGAAATGGGAACCCCCGCCAGCGGCGCGATCACCTGGACGGTGGACTATCACTCCTACGGTATCGACCACACCGCCACAGACAAGCAGACCGCTCAGCTGACAGACACAATTCCAAGCGGCATCGAGCTGCGGACAGACAGCCAAGGCACGCCCCTCCTGGGCGGCAGCGTCACCCTTCAGCGGCTCTCGATGGACCTCCACGGAAACTATCAGATGGACGCCTCCTGGACAATCTCCGATGAGGAGCTTGCCAAGCTCCTCACCTACAACAGCACCGATCGCACGCTCACGGTCCGGCTGCCCGCCGGCAGCGACTCCTACCGGCTGACCTATGTGACCGACATCACCGGCGACGCCGGCACCAACATCACCAACACCGTCACGCTGGAAACCTCCAGGCAGCATGCCAGCGAAGTGAAAAAGCAGTATCAGATCACCACTGCCGATGCCGGCGCCGAGCTGAAATTCGGCGGCGCCGTCACGATCAGCAAGTCCGGCGCCAACGGCGCCATGCTCTGCGGCGCCGAATTTACGCTGACCAACGGCACGATCACCCGCCGGGGCGCGACCGACGCCAAGGGAATTCTGAAGCTCAAGGCGATCCCCGCCGGGACCTATACGCTCAGCGAAACCACCGCCCCCAGCGGTTACAGCGTAAATCCCCACAGCTATACCGTCGTCGTAAACGAAGACCGCAGCGTGACCATCGACGGCGTTTCCGGCAATGCCGTTCAGGTATATGATACGCTGACCGACAGCGCCAGCCTGAAACTCACCAAGACCGTCTCCGGCAACGCGGCCACGGCGGCGGACCGGACCACCGCTTTCCAGTTCACCGTGACGCTGCCCGGCGAACAGGGAACCGTCTATACCTACGTGGGCTCCGGCGTGGACGGCGGCACACTGACCGCCGGTGAAAACACGGTGGCGCTGGCTTCCGGTCAGAGTATCACCATTCTCAATCTGCCCGCAGGCGGCGTCTACACGGTCGCTGAAAAGGATTACTCCGCCAGCGGTTTTGTCACTACTTCCACCGGCGCGTCCGGAACGCTTGCCGCGGGTGTGACCGCCACGGCCGCATTTGTCAACGCAAAGACCACCACCTCCGGCAGCGACGGCGGCGACGACGGAAACAACGACGGCGGCGGCACCACCGATATCCAGAACCCGGACACGCCGCTCGCTCCCTCCGCGCCGGACAGCACCGACACCCAGACTCCTTCCGCGACAACGGAGGAAACGGAAATTCCGGATACGCAGACCCCGCTGGCCTCGGCTCCCAAGACCGGCGATCAGCTGGCAATGTGGCTGGCCGTTTCCGGCGCGTCCGCGCTGAGCCTGGCCTGGCTGATTCTCTCCTCCCGGAAGCGTAAGGGCGGGGACGAGACTCACGGCTGATCTTTCACACAGCGCGCAATGCCCCGCCGCCTGTAAAAAGGCGCAGAGCTTCTCCCCGGAAAAACAGGGAAGAGCGCAGGCGGCCGCCTGCTCTCTTCCCTG
>Ga0183101_1001149_pt2 | contig 14175 bp, 16 predicted proteins | sample Biomet3_FD_127790 | JGI IMG/M metagenome (GOLD analysis project Ga0183101, IMG submission 127790) | Microbial communities from bioreactor (seeded with sewage sludge) at LBNL, California, USA - Biofuel metagenome 3 | ecosystem: Engineered > Bioreactor > Anaerobic > Unclassified ... | reverse complement strand
CCTCATATGCGCCCGTAATTATCATTTTTAAGAGCGGGCGGCAACTCGCAAAAACCGACAAAAGCTTCTTGTAAAAGGCCTGCCGTTTTTTGCTCAGACAAGACCGCCCTATAACCTCTTAAAAATGACAATTACGAAGGCGGCGCGAAATCAGCAAGAAACTTCTTGCCGCGGAGGTTTTACAACTTAAAACCAAATAGGAAACGGAAACCTTTATTTATTTTTTATTGGAAAGAATGTAAAAAGCAAACGCTTGTTTATAAAAGGGAATTGTGTTCGGTAAAATTAAACAGATAATAAAAAATCCCTTTTTATAAAAACAAAGGGATTTTTTAAAAGAAGAAAAAATTAAATTTAAGGCCACGCTATAATTTCAAGCTGGATTCCCGCTTTTCTGGCGGCGGAAACAAGTTTGTCTTCGGTATTTTGATCGGGCAATGCAAAACCTTTTATCCTTTTTAAGTTCCAATAAACTTTTGCTCCGTGCGGAAGCGTTTTAAAACTTTGCGCTATTCCTTCCGTCCCTATTATGATGTCGGGCGAGTTGGTAATATCGTCAAAAGTTGCAATGCCGACTGTGCTTTCAAGCAATGCGTAGGCCCAATTTTCTCCGTTGTACCAGGAATACATTTCGTAAGCGGCGGAAGTATGAGGCATTCCGTTTTCTTCCTGCGTCAACGGCGCGTTGGTTGTGTTTGTCGTTGCATAATAACAGCCGCACAGCAAAAATAAAGGGACAAAAAAGATTAAACGTTTCATTATATCCTCCGCGGTTTTTGCGCTTTAGGGAATATTGGAAGTTTCTTTATAAAATCTTGCGGCCAGGCATGCGGATGTCCGTCTTTGCCTACGCACACCATTGACGTGCTGCCTGTGGTGGTCAATTTTCCGTCTTGGTTGGTTATGGTATATTCAATTTCCATTCTGACGGGCGATACTTCAACCGTGCGGGCCTGTATGTCCAACACGTCGCCGTATTTGGCGGGATATTTGTAAAAAATTTCCTGGTGATGGACAACAAAATAGCAATCTAATTCCATAAGTTTTGTGGCGGGATAGCCGATTTCGTCCAAAATCTGCGTTCTGGCTTCTTCAAAAAAATTAAGATAATTGGCGTGGTAAACAACGCCGCCGCAATCGGTATCATAATAATAAACCCTGCGTTTCATTTTATTCTCCTATTATCTTTATCAAAACTCTTTTATCTCGGCAGCCGTCAAATTCCCCGTAAAAAATTTCTTCCCACGGACCGAAATCCAATCTGCCTTCCGTAACAGCTACAACGACTTCACGCCCCATTATTGTGCGCTTCAAATGCGCGTCGCCGTTGTCCTCCCCCGTCAAATTATGTTTGTATCCGTTAATATCATACGGGGCAAGTTTTTCAACCCAGTCCAAAAAATCCTGATGGAGGCCCTTTTCGTTATCGTTTATAAAAACGCTTGAGGTTATGTGCATTGAATTTACAAGACAGAGGCCTTCTTTTATACCGCTTTTTTCAAGCGCGTTTTGCACGGCGGAGGTTATGTTTACTATTTGGTGTCTTTGGCGCGTATGCAGAAGAAGATATTCGGTATGAGATTTCACTTTAAACCTCCGTTATTATTCAAAACGGCCCAAGGCGTTTAGGTATAAAAATAATATCATTTTATGTTAAAATAATCTTATGCAAAAAGACAAACAAAAATTTCTTTTACAGGTAATGCTTATCGTATTTCTTTCTCTTTTGATAGCGTATCCCGTAACTTTTTATATAAAGCGCGCAAACAATCCCGCGGCTTATGTTACCGATAAGCAGCTTAAAGCTTTTGAAGCCGATAATCTTGAAATTAAAGACGAAACGCAGCAAACCGTTGCAGCCCAGCCTGCCGACCAGCAGGGCGGCGGAATAAGCGTCGGGGAACAGACGACAAGATATTCCAACACGGGGCAGGCGATACTTTCCGTAAGCGTTGCCAACATTACAAAACTTTCAAGAGATGATTTCAGAAAAATCGGCCAGACGCCCTGGAGTCTTATGAATACCGTTCAGGCTAACATGGCAACGCCGCAAGTGATTGATATTGTTTTTAATAATGACGATGTTATCAGCGGTTTTATGTCGCGCAATTCTACCGTTGAGCTGACTTCAAATTATATGAAGATGTACGACCTTTTGATGCAGGGCAGCTACGGCATTGAAAAATTTGTTACAAACCCGACGGTGCAGGCTGCCGTTAACAATGACGCTGTTTTGCGCGCGATTGCAAACAGCAAACTTGTTGCGCGTCTTGCAAATACTCCCGCAGCGCAGTATTTTAAAGATAATCCCGCGCTGCTTAAAAAATTATTGGGCAATAATCCTTCTTTAAGAGCATTGGTTGACAACCCTAAAGTCAAGCAGATTTTGCTCACTAATCCGTCTACAAATGCAGCTGCGCCCGCGCTTTATTAGCTGTTTTTGCAAAGTGTTTCGCTATTTGTTATAATATCTTTACGTCAACTTTTTGCGGGCGTGGTTCAATGGTAGAACGCAACCTTGCCAAGGTTGAAACGAGGGTTCGATTCTCTTCGCCCGCTCCATTTAAAAAATGCGCTTCCTTATAATAACGGGAGCGCCTTTTTTATGCCCTGAATTTAGCCTCAGTTAGTATTTTGGGGCGAAGCAGGCCAACTGCTTGGCCTGCGCAGAGAATCGAAAGGCGGAGCGATGTTTTTGTTTGACGAACGATAGTGAGGAAAGGCAAAAACCGCGAGCCCGGCCCGAAGGAAAACTTTGTCAGGAGTTTTACCGTAGGGCGATCCTTCGCCCGCTCCATTTAAAAAATGCGCTTCCTCTAATAACGGGAGCGCCTTTTTTATGCCCTGAAAAGTTTAGTCGGTTAATGCTTCAAAAATAATAATAATAATTTGTGGTGGAGGTGCCTCGCGGCGCGTCTTGGTTTGATACAGCTTGGCATACTTTTTGTTGAATTTCGCTGGTTATAGGCGCCCAACATACAAAACGGGTATCATTGTAATATTTTTCAATAGCTGTTCCCCTTTTAGTATAACAATAAGCCGAATAACTTCCGTTTGAGGATATATCCCCATATCGCAGAAGGCAACTGTATTTCGGGTACCATATTGATGCTGTTGTGGCACTTTTTACAACTGTTCCGCCGTCGGGCATTGATATATCCAATGCGTCAAAATCTATGGTATAAGTTCCGTTTGTAAAGAAATAAACCTTTTGTGCGGAATCAATGCTTTTCAGCATAGGCAGAATGGCGGCTACATTTGATTTTTCAACTGCAAGTTCATATTGCGGCAGAGCAATTGCGGCAAGAATGCCGACTATAAGCACTACTACCAGAAGTTCTATCAGCGTAAAACCGCGCATAAGGCAAATCCTTATTTTTTTGGAGTTTTGTAAAACAAAGATACAAATTATTTGTTTATCAAAGCAAGGAATTCATGTTCGGTAAGAACTTTTATTCCAAGTTCCTGCGCTTTGGCAAGTTTGCTTCCCGCGTCCTGGCCTGCAACTACCGCGTATGTCTTTGAGGAAACGGAACCTGAAACTTTTGCGCCGTTTTCTTTGGCAATGCTTTGCGCTTCTTCGCGCGTCATTGTTGAAAGTTCGCCTGTGAACACAAAAGTTTTGCCTTCAAAAATTGCGGAAGATTGCATTTTGGGCGCGGTGAATTTAAGCCCCGCATTTTTAAATCTTTCCAGTTCGTTTAAAACTGCCGCAGTGTTAAAAAATGCGAAAATACTTTCAGCCACTATCGGGCCGACTTCGGGTATTTTTTGCAATTCGTCAAGCGACGCTTTTTGCATATTTTCTATACTGCCGAAATGTTTTGCAAGTATTTCTGCGGTTTTTGCGCCGATATGGCGTATCCCTAAAGCAAAAACGAATTTCGCAAGCGGGCGCGTTTTGCTTGCCTCTATTGCTTTCAAAAGGTTGTCGGTTTTTTTCTCGCTGAACAGGTCAAGCGGCATCAAATCAAATTCGCTGAGGCTGTAAATATCCGAAAGCGTTCTGATTGACCCGCGTTCTACAAGCTGGTTGACGGCATTCTCGCCAAGGCCTTCAATGTCCATGGCTTCCCGTTCTGCAAAGTGTTGGACGCTTGCCTTGATTTGCGCAGGACAGCTTGGGTTAGGGCAGCGGTAAGCGACGGCTTCGTCATCTTTATATATTTTGCTGCCGCACACGGGGCAAACCTGCGGCGGAACAACTTGCGCCCCGACGGGGTTCGGAACCGCCACTTTTATAACTTTCGGGATAACTTCGCCCGCGCGTTCTATTATAACTTCGTCGCCTTCTTTTACGCCGAGGCGCGCAATTTCGTCAAAGTTATGTAACGTGGCCGAAGATATTATTACCCCTGCACATTTTACTGGCTGCAGTTCTGCAACGGGGGTTATTATTCCTGTTCTTCCGACTGAGAAAATTATTTTATTAACGCGCGTTTGGGCTTGCTGGGCGGGATATTTGAATGCCACTGCCCAACGCGGACTTTTTGCTGTTACTCCCAAAAGTTTTTGTAGTTTGAAATCATTTATTTTTACAGCCAGACCGTCGGCGTCATATTTAAGGTTATGAAGTTCATTTTTAAAATCGTTATAAAACTTTACAACGTCATCTATGTTTGTAAAAATTTTGCGTATCGGCGAAACGGGCAGGCCAAGTTCTTTGCACTTATCTATAAAACCCGTAAAACTTGAAACATTCATTTCTCCCGCGCCGTAAGAATGAGCAAAAAACTTAAGCGGTCTTGCCGCGGTTACCGACGGATCTTTTTGGCGGATTGAGCCCGCGGCTGCGTTTCTGGTGTTGGCAAAAGGCGGGAGTTCTGCTTCAATCTGCTTTTGGTTTAATTTTTCAAGGTCCTGTTTTTCAAGGTAAATTTCTCCGCGGATTTCAACTGTGCCGGGCAGGTCTTTTGCAAGCTTTAAAGGGATACATTTTATCGTGCGGATATTTGCAGTTACGTCTTCCCCTGTTTTGCCGTCGCCGCGCGTTGCCGCGTTTATAAAAAGCGAATCTTTATAGGTAAGCGAAATTGATACGCCGTCTATTTTGCTTTCCACCACCATTTCAAAATTTCTTGCGCCGATATTTTTTGCCGAACGTTCATACCACTGGCGGATATCCTGCTCGTTATAAGTATTGTCAAGCGACATCATTTGCGTCAGGTGAGTAACGGGCGCAAAGGAAGAAGCCGCAACGCCGCCGATTCTCTGTGTCGGAGAATCAGGCGTAATATATTGCGGATTTTGCGATTCAAGTTCTTTTAATTTTGCGTAAAGTTTATCATACTCATAATCGGATATTCCGGGGGAATCAAGATTATAGTATAGATTGTTGTGATAACGTATAAGGTTTTTAAGCTCTTCAATTTCTTTAAGCTTATCCATTCTTACGCTCGTTCTTGATTTGGTCCAGCAGCCCGTTGATAAACTTGCCCGAATTTTCTGTTGAATATTTTTTGGCAAGTTCTATGGCCTCGTCTATGATTGCGGCTACGGGAGCCTTATCCGCACTGAAGACGATTTCGTAAGTTGCCATACGCAGTATAGCCCTGTCAACCGCAGACATTCTGCTTACGGACCAGTTTTTTGCTTTTGATGCTATAATCACATCAATATCTTTCCCGTTTTTATTTGTTCCGGCAACCAGATCTTTGCTAAAAGCGAAAGTTTCTTCGTCCAGGTTTTCATAAAATCCGTTGACGTAAAGATTTGAATCTTCAATACTCATCTTGCCCGTATCCGTAAGATACAGGGTTTGTAAAGCATATTCTCTTGCAAGTCTTCTTTTGCTCATATAGTCCCTGAAAAGTGAATAAAAATGTATAATAATTTTATCATATAAAGCAGGGTTTGACACTCACCCGTGCCTATATGTTATAATATATTACGTCCCCTAAAGGGACTGTGATTTAGCGGAATTAGATGATAAAACTAAAAAACACAAAAAGCAGTAAGGATCTTTTTAGAAAGAACGAACAGATTCGCGTCCCGCAGGTAAGACTTATTGATAACGACGGGACAATGTTAGGGTTAGTAAGCATTCAGGAAGCCCTGGCAAAAGCGAGAGAACAAGAGCTTGACCTGGTGGAAATTTCACCAACCGCCCAGCCTCCTGTGTGTAAAATATTGGAGTACAGCAAATACGTTTACCAACAGGGAAAGAAACAGAAAGATGCTAAGAAGAAACAAAAAACAGTTTCTTTAAAAGAAATACGTTTAAAATCCAGAATAGCATCGCACGACTTGGAAGTTAAGGTTAAGCAAATTGAAGGATTTCTAAAAAAGAAAGACATGGTAAGAGTGTCCGTGGTGTTCTACGGCCGCGAAAACCAGCATAAAGACATCGGTTTTACAATGCTCAACGATATGAAGGAAAAGTTCGCGGCGATAAGCGATGTCGAAGGCAATATACAAACGCAGGGTAACAGGGTTTCAATAACCTTTGTCCCCAAAGTTTAATTATAAGGAAAGGTAATATGCCAAAGCTTAAAAACCATAGCGGTGCAAGAAAAAGATTCAAAATTACAGCATCGGGCAAATATAAAAACAGAAAAGCCGGCAGGAGGCACTTACTCGCCCCTGAGAAGGCAAGCATTAAAAGAGAAAGGAGACATGCAGCTATCATAGAGCGCAATTCTCCCGAAGGGAAAGCTTTAAAAAGGTATCTTCCCGTAAGATAAGTCGGAGTGGTAAAAAATGAGAATAAAATTTAGCGTTGCAAGACATGCAAGAAAGAAAAAAGTTCTTAACAGAGCCAGCGGTTATTACGGTGATAAATCACGCCGCCTCAGAATGGCTACCCAGCAGTTGGACAAATCTTTTGTCCACGCTTATACGGACAGGAAAGACAAAAAGGGCGCCTATCGTTCTCTGTGGATAGTCAGAATTAACGCTGCGGTAAGAGAAGAAGGTTTAAATTATTCTTCTTTCATCAGCGGACTGACGAAAGCAAACATCACGCTTAACAGGAAGATGCTTTCGGAAATGGCAATCAAAGATCCCGTTTCTTTTAAGCAACTTGTAGACATCGCCAAAACCGCAATAGCAAAATAATATTTTGTTAAAGCAAATTTAAACGCCCCGTTAACGCGGGGCGTTTTTGTGTCTGAACGTTTATCTGGGCCCTCAAGGGGTCTTGATTTTAAAAAGGTTAAAAGTTAAGTTATAAACATAAGGCGGGAGGAATTATGAAAAAAACAATTTTGTTGATTCTTTTGATGGCTTTTCCCGCGGCTTCTTTCGCGGCGGAGCAGGGCGCGGCCGCAGCGGCAAAATTTAATTCTCTGGGGCGCGCTGCCGGCAGTAAACTGAGTGCAAAAGTTCCTGTGCAAAAACCTTACGGCGCTTTTTCAACCGCGGGGTATCAGCTGGGCGACAGACTTGATTTAAGAAATATGAAGGGCTCTGCCGCAACAGTTACTTTAAGCACGCGCGGTTTTGATAAAAATTTTGTTTTATTAAAACAGCAATATACTCTTGTTATACCGGGCGCAAAATGGAATTACGAATTCAGGATAAGTTCTTTCGGTTCTCGTCTTGAGGTTAAGATTATTCCTTTTGCAGGTGATAATAAAGAGAATGACCCCAGCGTTTATTTTTCTTTGATTCCCGTTTCTGAAAACGGCATTGATGCCGTCGGCCTTGATTATGATGTTGATATGGAGAAAAAAGATAACCCGAACGTTTCAAGCTTCGGCAAAGGATTTACGATAGCAAAAGAATTATAAGAATCATTTGTATACAATAAAAAAACCCTCTTAATTTCTTAAGAGGGTTTTTTAAATCAGTGGAAACGCTTATTTCGCGTTAACCATTTTGGCTCTGGAGATATCGCCTTTCTTGTCTAAGAAATAGAGATATCCTTTTTCTTTCTTTACGCCGGCTTTTGCGACTTTTTTAGCCTTGCCGCCTTTCTTGCCGCCGCGGGCCATTTGTACTCTGGAGACGTCTCCGTCTTTATCAATGTAGTACAGGAAACCTTCTTCGCGTTCTACACCTACTTTAAGAACTTTTTCTGCCATGGTTTTTCTCCTGCTTAGAATAAGGGCCTTAGCCCTGATGAAAAAAGTCTAATAAATATTTTGAATATATGCAAGGGTTTTTTAGTCGTGGGCCCAGACGGAAAATTTATGCGGTTTAAAAAAATTGACTTTTTCTGCTTTTTTATGCGGCGTTCCGACGGATTTTTATTCAAAATCCCAGGCATCTTTGCCAAAATTTTCTTCTATGAAATTTACCAAAGCCTGATTGATGCGTATGTGCTTGGGTATGCTTATAACCGTTTCTTTTCCGTTAACATTTATTGTAAGGTAAACTTCGCAGATGCCTTTGGAAGCGTCAAAAATTGAGTGTAAACGCATCAGTGTGTCTTTTGATATATTCTCAGGCAGATGAATGGTAACCTTGTTTGCCTTGCGTTCTATGGCATTTAAAATGGGTTCTACGGAATTGACGGTTATTTCCGGTTTGGTTGAAAGTTCATCGCCGCGCAAATCGCCGTTTACTATAACCGCCTGATTGATCTCTATGGTCTTTGAGAGTTCGGCCCATACGCGGCTGAAAACGTTTGCCGTAATTGACTGGCGTTCGTCTTCAACTGTAAGCTGGGCCCAGTTATCTTTATTTTTTGTCTGGCGTTTTTTGATGCGTGTTATTATGCCGGCAACCTGCACGCGGCCCTGCGTCGGGTTGTCTTGAATTTCAGAAATGGTATTTTTTGCCAATTTTTTAAGATGTCTTGAATATTTGGCAAGCGGGTGGCCCGAAAGGTAGAGTCCCAAAACATCTCTTTCATTATTTAAAAGTTCAGCTTTTGTAAACGGCGTCGCTTTTGGCAGCGCGGGTCCGGCCGAAGCCGCTATGCTTACCAATGCGTCGCCAAAGAGGCTCTGGCTCGCGTTTTCTTTTTCTTTCTTTATCTGAAGCGCATGTTCAACCAAAGGCCCTATATCCGACATTGCCTGTGCGCGGGCTTCCTGCGGGCTGAGTTTTGGGTAAAAGCAGTCAAACGCGCCCGAAAGGGCAAAAGACTCAAGCGTTTTCTTGTTGGCCTGGGTCAAATCTATCCTTGTGCAAAAATCCAAAAGGGTTTTGAAGGGTCCGTTCTTTTCGCGTTCGGCTACGATTGTTTTGCAGGCTTCTTCGCCCACGTTCTTAATGGCCGTCAAACCGAAACGTATGCCTTCTTTTCCGTTTTCAAGTTTTTCCACGCTGAAAGGCGCAAGCGAATGCTGCACGTCGGGCGGAAGAACCTCAAAGCCCATTCTGCGCGATTCTTCAAGGTATGTTACTATTTTATTTTCTTTATCCTGCGAGCCTATTGCGTTGTGCCCGATTTCGTTTGTAAGAGCGGAGCACATAAATTCCACGGGGTAATTTGCTTTAAGGTATGCCGTCTGATATGCTACCAGCGCGTAAGCCACAGAATGAGATTTATTAAAGCCGTATTCTGCAAACTTTGCCATCTGGTCAAATATTTTGGTTGCGGTTTTTGGGTTGACGCCGTTCTTTTCTCCGCCCGTTATAAATTTGGTGCGGAACTTTTCCATTATTTCCAATCTTTTTTTACCCATTGCTTTGCGCAGGGTATCAGCTTCGCCAGGGGTAAAACCGCTAAGAGCTTTTGCGGTTTCCATGATTTGTTCCTGATAAATCATAGTGCCGTAAGTTTCTCTTAAAATCGGTTCAAGCAATTTATGCTCAACGGTAATTTTTTCTGTTCCGTGTTTACGCTTTACAAAGCTGTCAAGCATACCGCTTTGCATAGGTCCCGGTCTGTAAAGAGCGACCAAAGCCGATATGTCGGAGAATTGCGATGGCGCAAGCCTTTTGACCAAGTCTTTCATGCCGCCGCTTTCCAACTGGAATACACAGGTTGTTTGCGCGTTTGCAAGCAATTCAAAAGTTTTTTTATCGTCCAGAGGGATTTTGTCTATGTCCAAATCTATCCCGCGCAGCTGCTTTATAAGTTTTATTGCAGTATCAATTACGGTTAATGTTCTGAGTCCCAAAAAGTCAATTTTCAACAAGCCCATATCAACCAGAGTTTCGCCTTCGTACTGGCTTGTTATAACGTCTCTTGAGCCTTTTGCAAGCGGAGTATATTTTGTAATTTCTTCTCTTGTTACCAATATGCCCGCGGCGTGCACGCCTGTCTGACGTTTAAGGCCTTCTATTTTTGATGCATACTCAAAAAGCTGTTTAACTCTTGGATTGTTTGAAATTTCTGCTTTGATTTCCGGCACGGCGGCTATTGCGCCCGCCAAAGTTGTATCAAGAGCGTCGGGGATAAGCTTTGCTATGCGGTTTGTTTCCTGCGGCGTAAAGCCCATAACCCTTGCCGTATCTCTGATGGCAAGTTTTGCTTTCATTGTGCCGAAGGTTATAATCTGCGCGACGTTTTTAGTGCCGTATTTGCGGCGCATATATTCTATGACACGTTCGCGTCCCGCGTCTGAAAAGTCAATATCCAAATCAGGCATGCTGACGCGGTCGGGGTTCAGGAAACGTTCAAAAAGCAATTTGTTTTTTATCGGGTCAACTTTTGTTATGTTCATGCTGTATGCAACAATAGACCCTGCGCCGGAACCTCTGCCCGGTCCGACGGGTATGCCGTTTCTGCGTGCGTAACCGATAAAGTCTGCGACAATCAAAAAGTAGCGCGAAAAGCCCATTGAACAGATAACTTTAAGTTCGTATTCCAGCCTTTCCATATAATTCTGCGGGATTGTATCGGAACCCAGTTTCTTTTTTAAGCCTTCAACGCAAAGATGCTTCAAATAATCTTCCTGTGTCGGAAATTCCGGCGGAATATCAAATTTTGGCAGAACAAAACCTTCTTTTTTAAATTCAAGGTTACACTTTTCTGCAATTTCAACGGTATTTTTTATGGCTTCGGGAACATAGTCAAAGAGTTTTGCCATTTCTTCTGGGGATTTAAAATATAAATCGTGCGTGCGCATTTTGAGGCGGTTCGGATCGTCCAAAGTTTTACCCGTGGCGATACATATATGTATGTCATGGGCCTGCCAATCTTCGTGTTTTTCGTAGTGACAGTCGTTGGTGGCCACAAGCGGTATACCGGTTTTCTTTGAAACTTCCAGCAAAACTTTTAACGCCGCCTGTTCTTCGGGTATGCCGTGGTCCATTATTTCTATATAATAGTTCCCTTTGCCTAGCATATCCTGAAATTTTAAAGCCAGTTCGCAGGCCGCTTTTTCGCCTTTATTGAGCGCGGTTTGCGCCAACTCCCCTTTCAGACAGCCCGAAAGCACAATCAAACCTTCTTTATTTGTATTGAGTAAGTCAAAATCTATTCTGGGGTGATAATAAAATCCGTCAACCCACGCGGCAGAATTCAGCTTCATCAGATTATTGTAACCGGGGGTATTTGTGCTCAGAACGGTAAGGTGGTTGTATTGAGGATTGTTTTTATCTATTACGTTATATTTGCCCGTTGTTGAATAAAACTCACAGCCGATAATAGGCTTTACGCCGACCTGGTTTGCATTTTTATAAAATTCTATGGCCCCGTACATATTGCCGTGGTCCGTTAAAGCCATGGCTTTAATTTTGTTTTTGGCAAGGGTCTGAAGAAACTCTGAAGGCCCGTGCCCTGATATGCGTATCATGCCGTCCAAAATGGAATATTCGGTATGATTGTGCAAGTGTATAAATTCTGTCATTTTAATTTATTGCCTAAAAAGTTAAAATTTATCATAGAAAGTAAAAAAATCGGGGGCTCTATGCTTAAACATTATAGTAAATTAGTTGAGCGCAAAATCAAAAGCAAAAGTATCTACAGAGGGGTAATCGGTTTTAATCTGGATACCGTAAAACTGATCAACGGCAATGTTGTAACAAGGGAGTATACAGTCCACCCCGGGGCAAGCGCCATATTGCCGCTTACCGACGACGGCAAAATTATTTTTGTGGAACAATATCGCTACCCGGTGCATTGCGTTACGCTGGAGCTGCCCGCAGGCAAACAGAAGAAAGGGCAAACGCCCCTTGCCTGCGCAAAAGCCGAACTTGCGGAGGAAACTGGATACCGCGCTTCTTCAATAAAAAAGCTTCTGGAATTTAATCCTTCAAGCGCGTTTTCTGATGAAGTTTTGCATATTTATCTTGCAACGGGTCTTAAAGCGGGCAAAACAAATCCCGATGACGACGAATTTTTGAATACGGTTAAAATTCCCGTTAAAAAAGCTTTTGAAATGGCAGAGAAAGGCAAAATACTTGACGCAAAAACTTTGATTGCTTTACTTTTTTATAAGGCTTTTTTGGCGAAATAATCCCCGCAAAGCCAAAAATTTTATAAAATTTTCATTATGACTCGTATTCTGGAAGGGAAAACTCTTGCCGCTCAAATACGCGCTCCGCTTGAAGAGCGCGCGCAAAGCGTCGCCCGCAAATTGGGGCGTACGCCGAAGCTTGTCGGCATTTCCTGGAGAGGCGATTACGCCGGTTTTTTGTATCTTAATAAAGAAGTCGCGGCCGCGCAGAAAACGGGTATTTCGGCAGAGATAAAAGAAATAAACGAACATACTTCCGCCGACGAATTTTTTTCTCTTCTGCGCTCTGTCGCGCAAGATGAATATACGGACGCAATTCTTATCCCGCGTCCGCTGCCGCACGCTTTAAACGCTTTGGACGTCGCTCCGTTTATAAATCCCGCGCAGGATATTGACGGCAGCGGCCTTATGAGTATGGGCCGTTTGTTCATGTGCAAAACCTGGCGGGAAGTTACAGAGCTTGATTCTTTTGTTTCCTGTTGCGCAATGGCTGTTATGCGCTTGCTGGATTTTCATAACATAGAATTAAGCGGCAAAAAAGTTGCCATGATAGGCCGCAGCAATACCGTCGGCGGGCCGCTTGCAAAAATGCTGAGCTGCAAAAATGCCACCGTAACTTTGTGCCACACAAAAACGCTTAACCTTAAAGAAATTTTGTTATTTTCCGATGTCGTAATTTCTGCAACGGGCCAGCCGCGTTTTATAACCGAAGAAATGCTTAAAAAAGGTACAATAGTCGTTGATGTCGGCACAAATCAGGACGACAAAGGCGTTTTCTGCGGCGACGTTGACTTTGAAAACGTTAAACAAATTTGTGATATTTCGCCTGTCCCGGGCGGTGTAGGGCCCGTGACTCTGGCGTGTTTGCTTGAAAATATAGTAATATCAGCAGAGAGGAAATTGAAATGAAAAAACTTTTAATTTTTACCCTTGCGGCTTTCGTTTTCGCCGGGTGCTATAACGGATATTCGGGTGCAAAATCCGGATCTTTCGCCCAGCAGATTGCCGAACTTGAAAAGCAGCCCGTTCCTCAGGCAGGCGCTGTTTCAAATCAGGAGCCTTTGCCGGGCGCAATTCAGCCCGCGGCGGCAGATCGCGAAAAACAGGTTGCTTTAGAAGCGCAGAAAGAGCGCAGAGCAGAGGTGGCGCCTGAAGAATCAAATTACATTTTTAAAATTAAACCCGATAAAGGAACTTATTTCTTTGACCAGGATAATCAGGTTGTAAACGCGGAAGAACCCAAGAAAGACGAATATACTGCAAAGCGTCTTTGGTCAAAGCCTAAAAGATTTAAACCCGAAAATTATGATAAGTCAAAAACAGAAGGAGCAAAAGCCGATTCTAAAGACGGCGCAGCGGCTTCTTCAGACGCATCTGCCTCTGCAGACTCGTCCGCCGATGCCGACGCTTCAGCTTCCGGCGCAGACGCTTCTGCGGCTTCTGCCGATTCCTCCGCGCAAGATGACAGTTCAGGTGAGGGCTCTGCGATGTCAGCTGCGGCAGGCGACGACAGCGACAGCGGTGAATATTGATTTTGTTTCTTAAATAATAAACCCCCGTTCAGTTCCGCGGGGGTTTATTTTTGTCTTTATTAAATATTTAATTTTTCGTAAGGATATCGGGGTAATCTGAAAATATTCCGTCAACTTGCATTGCCTTCATTTTTAAAGCTTCTTCTTTTGAATCCACCGTATAAACCAAAACTTTAATGTTGTGTGCGTGGCAGGCGGCAACAATTTTTTCATTAACGCGTTTAATGCTGATGTTTACGCTGAAAGCGTTTAGTTTTAAAGCTTCATTTATATCAAAAGCGCGCGTAAGGCGGCCTATCTTTATTTTTTTATCCAAAGCTCTCACGCGCTCAAGAGAAGGCATATCA
>Ga0183101_1002244_pt1 | contig 14179 bp, 8 predicted proteins | sample Biomet3_FD_127790 | JGI IMG/M metagenome (GOLD analysis project Ga0183101, IMG submission 127790) | Microbial communities from bioreactor (seeded with sewage sludge) at LBNL, California, USA - Biofuel metagenome 3 | ecosystem: Engineered > Bioreactor > Anaerobic > Unclassified ... | reverse complement strand
AAGCGCAAGAGTTGGTTGTGCCGCCGTTGCCTGTGTAAACCGTGTTATCGGGTTTATTTGTGCAGGCCGTGCAGGTTTCGCCGTTTCTGTAATATCCGGTTGCGGTTGCAATATATGAAGAACCGTTGTAGCAATAGCCCGTGTTGCCGGTGTAGGCGCAGCTGTTGGTTGTGCCGCCGTTGGCAGTGTAATGAGTATTTGTAGGTCCGTTCGTGCAGGCAGTGCAATCTTCGCCGTTTCTGTAATCTCCGGTCGGAGTAGAAACATACGAACCGCCGTTCCAGCAGTAACCGCTGTTGCCGCTGTAGGGGCAGTTGTTGCTTGTGCCCCCGTCATCAGTATAAGATGAATTTGCGGGTTTATTTGTGCAAGCCGTGCAAGTTTCGCCGCTTCTGTAATATCCTGTCGGCGTAGAAACATATGAAGTGCCGTTATTGCAGTAACCGCTGTTGCCGCTGTAAGGGCAGTTGTTGCTTGTGCCGCCGTCATCTGTATAATAAGTATTTGAAGGCTTATTGGTGCAAGCGATGCAATTCTCGCCGTTTCTGTAATAACCGTTGGGAACAGCAACATAAGAAGTTCCGCTTAAGCAATAACCCGTATCTCCGCTGTAAGGGCAGGCATTAGCAGTTGAACCGTTGCCCGTATAGTGAGTATTTGCAAGTTTATTGGTGCAGGCAGTGCAGTTTTCGCCGTTTCTGTAATATGCGGTTGCTATAGGTACATATGAAGAACCGTCATAGCAATATCCAGTGTTGCCGCTGTAAGGACATTTGTTGCTTGTGCCGCCGTCATCAGTATAATAGGTGTTTGCGGGTTTGTTGGAGCAAGCCGCGCAATTTTCGCCGCTTCTGTAATAACCGGTTGCAGTCGCAATGTATGAAGTGCCGTTATAGCAGTAACCGCTGTCGCCGCTGTAGGCGCAGCTGTTGGTCGTGCCGCCGTTGGTGGTGTAGTGCGTATATGAAGGCTTATTGGTGCAAGCGGTGCAGTTCTCGCCGTTTCTGTATTGTCCTACAGGTATAGAAACATAAGATGAACCGTTATAACAATATCCGTCATCACCCGTGAAAGGACAGCTGTTGGTTGCGCCGCCGTTGCCGGTATAGTGCGTGTTTGCGGGTTTGTTGCTGCAAGCGGTGCAGATTTCATTGGATCTCCACTGTCCCGTAGGTATTGTTATATAAGATGTACCGTTGAAACAATAGCCGTCGTTTCCGGCGTAAGGACAACTGTTGGTTGTTCCGCCGTTTCCGGTATAATGTGTATTGGTCGGTTTATTGGTACAAGACAGACAATCCTCTCCGCCTCTGTAATCACCTACAGGCGTTCCTATATAAGAAGATCCGTCATAGCAGTAACCGTCATTACCCGTATACGGGCAGGCATTGGAAGTGCCGCCGTTATTTGTGTAATGAGTATTGGCAGGACCGTTTGTGCAGGCCGCGCAGTTCTCGCCGTTTCTGTAAGAACCGGTGGGTGTCAATTCGTATTGCGTGTTGACCAAACAATATCCGTCATCACCCGTATAAGGGCAATTATTATAAGAACCGCCGTTGCCCGTATAATGGCTGTGTGCAATTTTATTGTTGCAGGCAGCACAGTTATTGGTATTGTTCCATTGTCCGAGAGGTATTGTTATACAGTCTGAAGAATCATAGCAATATCCGCTGTTGCAGGACCACGCGCAAGAGTTGCTTGTGCCGCCGTTACCGGTGTAAGCCGAATTATTTGCAGCTTTGTTTGTACAGTCAGAGCATACGCCGCTTGTATTTCTCCATTGGCCCGTAACTATAGAACCGCAGGTTAATGAAGAAGAGGTCCAGCAGTTTGAACCGGAGCAGGCAACGCAAATACCTGTTGCGTTTCTGAAATTGGTTGCAGTTGTTGCAACGCAGGAAGAACCGTTCCAGCAGTTGGAGCCGGAGCAGGCAACGCATACGCCGCTTGAGTTCCTGAAATTGGTTGTTGAAGTTCCCACGCAGGCAGAACCGTTCCAGCAGTTGGAGCCCGAGCAGGTTACACAGGTTCCGCTTGAATTTCTGAAATTGGTAGAGCTTGTTGCCTGGCAGGTATTGCCGTCCCAGCAATTTGCGCCGGAGCAGCTTACGCACAGACCGCTTGAATTTCTGAAAGTCGTAGTAGAAGAAGCTATGCAGGCGCTGCCCGTCCAGCAGTTGGAGCCGGAGCAGGTTACGCACGTACCCGCGGAAGGATCTCTGAAGTTCGTGGTTGACTGACTGAGGCACGATTCCGTAGGGGAATTATAGCAGGTTGTGCTTGCGTCGCAGGCAAGGCATTGTCCGGAAGAGACTCTGAACAAAGTATTGGAAGTCGCGTTGCAAGTATTATTAGTGTTATTCCAACATTTTGCGCCCGAGCAATTAACGCACAAACCGCTTGCGTTATTTCTGAAATTGGTAGTAGTAGTGCCGACGCAAGAAGAACCGTTCCAGCAATTCGCGCCCGAGCACCCTACGCATGAACCGCTTGCATCTCTGAAGTTAGTAGATGTTGTTGCGGCGCAGGACCAGCCGATTTTGCAGAAAGAAGAGTTGCAAGACCAAGGGCAGCTTGTCGCGCCGGTAGTATCGCCAGAACCCGTGAAAGAAGAATCGGTAGGTTTGCTGCAGGCTGCGCAGTTAACGCCGTTTCTCCATTCTCCTGAAGGAATTGTCAGGCAGGTTGAACCGTCATAGCAAGAACCGTCTGCGCAAGTCCAGGGGCAGAGGTTTTTGGTGCCGCCGTTGTTAGTATAAGAAGAATTGCCCGAAGGTTTATTTGTGCAGGCCGCGCAATTATTGCCGCTTCTCCACTGTCCGGTCGCTATAGAGCTGCAAGCGCCGTTTGCATAGCAATAAGAATCATTGCAGAGCCAGCCGCAGCTTGCGGGTTGTCCGTCTTGTCCGGAAGTTGTCCAATATGCATTGGAAATCAAACCTGTGCAGTTGGAGCATTTGCCCGCGGTATCTCTGTATTGACCGACAGGTACGGTAATACAGGCACCGGAAGAATCTTTACAATATCCCGCATCGCAGGAATAGTTGCATTGGTTATCTGTCCACTTAAAGTGATTTTCAACACCGCAGCTGTCGCAGTTTCCGGTGTTGGCATTGAATTTAAAACCGGTTGAGCATATGCAGTTGCAGGTATCGGAACCTGTTCCCGAAAATATACCGTTTGTGCAAGATCCTAAGCAGCAATAGCCGTTTCTGAGAGTCGGATAAGTTCCGCTGCAGGAAGAGCATTCGCCGCTTTTGCAATCAACTGAACCGGTTGCAGAGCTGTGGGTTATGCCGCCGCCGCACATATTGCCAGCCGTTGCCGTTTTGCAGCAGCCGAGGCTTGTATTTATAAAGTTAGGATATGTATCCGAGCAGCAATAGCCTGATTTAAGAGAACTGCCCGAAGGGCATTCGCAGGTTGAAGAAGTGCAGGGCATTGTTCCGGTTAAAGTATTTGCAAGAGTACCGCCGCAGGTATTGCCCTGCGTATTAAGGCAGCATTCATTGCCGGTTGAAACGTATTTAGGCGTTGCGGTAGGACAATCGCAAACCGTACCGCTCCAATAAGTCTTGGGCGAGGTGCAAGGCGGGTTGCAGGTGCTGTTGTTTGCGTTCCAGTTAGGGGCGGTCAGCGGGCATTCGCAGTCGCTGCCTGTCCAATAAGATCTGGGAGCCGCGCAATAACATTCTCCTGTTGCGCCGTTTAAAATTCTGGGTGAAGAGCAGCTGCAGGTGCAAGTCGTATCGCTCCAAATGCCGCCTGAAGACGTGCAGGGGGCTTTCTTTGTGAGCGCGGCTGCCGAGCATTCGCACTTCAAATCTGTAAAGTTCCATGCTGTAGGTGTGGCGCAATCTCCGATGCAAGTGCCGCTGGGGCTGTCATATATCGGTCTGTCAACGGGGCAATCGCAGGAATTGCCGCTGAATCTTGTTCTCGGCGCGGGGCATATGCAGGTTGTGCCGCTCATCTGCGTTCTGGGGCTGCCGCAGGAGCATGAGCAATTTGTATCGCTCCACGTTCCGCCTGTTGCTATACAGTTAATTCTTGCGGTAACGGAGCTTTCGGGACAAACGCAGGAACTTCCGTTCCATTCTTTCGGCGAAGTGCAGGCTGAAATACAAGTGTTGTTGCTTGAGACGTAAATAGGAGCGCTTAAAGGACAATCGCAAGTCGTACCGGTCCATCTGATTTTAGGAGCGCCGCAAGCAGCTACGCAGTTTGTTCCGTTCCAGTTAGGAAGTTCGGCAGGACAAGCGCAGTTGCAGCTTGCGTCCATTTGTTTGCCGCCGCTGCAAGTTCCGGTGCAAGAGCAGGCGCAGGTATCGGGATCAGGGGTACCTCCGCCGGTGCAGGTGTTGCCGCATTGGCATGATTTTGAATTGCTGTTCCAAACTTTCGGAGAAGTGCAGGTTATGCAGGCGCTGCCGTTCCAGTTGCTTCCGGTTCCGCAGCATGCAGAGGGGTCAATATCGCAAATGTTGCCTTCGGAAGGGGTGCCGCCGCCGCTGTCTCCGGGGTTAGGATTGGTAACCAAATCGCAACCTACCGCGCCCTGTTGTACAAGGCCCGTTAAAACAGAACAACCGGCTCCAGTGCAGCCGGTGTCTTGCGTAATATAATTTTTATAAATTGTGTAATCGCCTTTGTTCGCGGTAGCACAAGCATTTGTAATGTTATAAGTGTAACCGCTTATTGTTGCGCTTCCGGAGGTATTTAAACCTTTTACTGGAGCGGCAAGTTGTGCAAACGTCGTAGCATAGTTGCCCGTCTGAACCCACACGACTTCCTGTTTTGCGGAAATTGTATCAAGAACGTGAATTGCATCGCTTGCATGGCTGCGTTCTACCGTGCGTTTATATATAGGCACGGAAACAGCGGCAAGTATGGCAATGACGACCACTACCACCAACAGTTCCGTCAGTGTGAACCCCTTTTTAGATTTGGTCTTCATATTGATCCCTTTTTAAAAAATTATAAAATCACAAAGCACGCCCGAAGGCGCTTATGTATAATATATACTAAGATTAAGCAAAAGTCAATGGGAAAATGGAAGATTTTTACAACGAAAAAGTCCACGATTTTAATGCATCAAAAAACACTTGATTTATTTGATTTTTAAAGAAAGAGAAACAATATCGTCAATTTCGGTCAAATCTGAAGATTTTTTTATATCTTTGCCAGTTATAATAGGCACGTAAATCCTGTCAAATCCCAGGCGTCTTGCCTCTTCAACGCGTCTGTCAAGAGCACCGACCGAAGCTGTTTGCCCCAAAATGCCGACTTCGCCTATAAATACGCTGCCGCCGCTTATCATATTTTCTCTTACGGAGCTTATGACCGCGGCGCAAACGGCCAAATCAAGCGCGGGGTCGTTGATTTTAACGCCGCCTGCAAGGCTGACATAAACATCTTTTGTATCAAGGTTCAAATTTGCGTGTTTTTCCAAAGCGGCAAGAAGCATCTGGCAGCGGTTTAAATCTATGCCCGTTGCAATTCTGCGCGGGAAAGGGTAATGAGTAGGGCTGACAAGAGCCTGGACTTCCGTCAATATCGGGCGGGAGCCTTCCGCGGAAATGCTGAAAGCGCGGCCGACAAGTTTTTTTGCGCGCGAAGTCTGCGCAAAATACGCGCTTGCGTCCTGCACGTCTTCAAGACCAGAAGATGTCATTTTAAAAAGGCCGATTTCAGAGGTGGAACCGAAGCGGTTTTTGTGCGGGCGGAGAAGCCTTAAAACATTATCTTTTTCCGTGTCAAAATATAAAACCGTATCAACCATATGTTCCAAAACTTTAGGCCCCGCCAAAGAACCTTCTTTTGTAACGTGCCCCAGAATAAAAACTATTATGCCTTTGGGCTTGCAAAGGCGCAGAATTTCGCCTGCGCATTCCCTCACCTGACTTATGCTGCCGGACGTTGAAGAAAACTGCGGGTGATAAACGGTTTGTATTGAGTCCACAACCAAAATATCGGGCGAAACATTTTCAACCGCTTCTATAATGCGTTCTATGTTAGTTTCCGAAAGCAAAGAAATGTTTGCATTTTTAACGCCCAGCCTTTCGGCGCGGGAAGCAATTTGAGGAATGCTTTCTTCACCCGAAACGTAAAGAATTTTCTGCGTTTTTGCAAGGCAACCCGCAAGCTGAAGCATAAGAGTGCTTTTGCCTATGCCGGGGGCTCCGGCAAGCAAAACTATCTGGCCTTTGACAAGCCCGCCCGCGCTGAGACGGTCAAACTCCGCAATTCCGGTAGGAATACGCGGCTCCGTGCGGCTTGAAGCTTTGTCAAGAGGAGTAATTTCAGAGGTAAAATCTGTAAAAGATTTCTGCGCGTTTTTGCTTTCCGCTTTTGTGGGCTGAGCGACAACTTCTTCCGTCAGCGTATTCCAACCGCCGCAGTCGGGGCACTGCCCCAGCCACTTCAAAGAAGTATATCCGCATTTTTGACACGTAAAAACGGTTTTGAATTTCATAATAATATTACAAGCACTTTCCCTTACATATTCTTGCTATTGTCTGATATATTTTTCTATCTCTTTTGCAAAAATCTTCTATAAGTAAATTAAGTACATCTTTTTTAGGGAATATAATAGGAAAAATCTCATTTATAACATTTTCATTCTCAAAAAGTTTCCTAAATATAGCTGGTGATATGTCTTTAATCTCGTTATAACTTTCTTCAGGATTTAAATCAAAATTAGTTTCTGGTAAATCAGGAAGATGTTGTCTCCATGTTTTTAGATTGGAAATCATTTCGTCCCATATTGTTTCATGCTTGATTAAAGAAAAAAATTCTTTACCATAGCATAGGTTACAATCAACACCATAGCTTTTTGATATTTTGGCTAATTCCTCTTTATAGTATTTTTCATTTTTTCTTAAACCATCATCTATAAAATAAAAAAAACTATTAATTTTATCTTCTCCATATTTTTCACATAGAAAATTTAATTTTTTCTCAAAATTTGATATCTGGCCACGTTTTTTAGTGGAGTCATGGTCATCTCTAACTTTCTGTTCAACGAAAAATATTTTCCCATTCTTTTTAACAAGTTGATCAACATCCAAATTATCACCCAAATTAGAAAGTAATTTTTTGTCTAGAGCCTCGAAACCAACTCTATTTAAATAAATGCCAATAATATCTTCTAAAGCATCTCCAAATCTTATTTCATGTGATTGAAGAATATTTTGAATAATTTTAGTTTTAGGTTTTGTAGGCCTAAATATTCCCAAATATCTTTCTGGATTTTCCGCTATTTTTTCTATTAAATATTTCTTAGAACTACCAAAAATAGTTTTATTAAAAATATTTTCAAATTCTTTATAACTAATTATCATAATTTTACACCTTTAGATAGGAAATATTCTTCCCTTAATTCATCTAATAAATAAATTTTATTTTTATATTTACAATACCAAAAATTCCAACCATTACATGATGGAGTATGTTCAACAATCGCACCAATTTTATGAATAGAACCATTTATACCATCCATTTCTAAATTACCTGTCTCAAGTACAAAAGCTTCTTTGTTATATCTTTTCCTAGAATACAATTTACTACCTACTTTTATAAAACCAGCGTTTATAAGTTCTTTAAAGGGGACTTTATGATATGTTTTAGTTTCTTCTTTAAGATTTACTTCGTTGAAAAATGTAGAGACATTTGCAATCCTTTCTCTAGCCACACGAATATACTTCATCTCTTTTTCTATACCTATAAAATGCCTCTTAAGTTTTTTACAAACAGCCCCAGTAGTTCCACTCCCGAAAAACGGATCTAATACGACATCTCCTTCTTGAGTACTTGAAAGTATTACTCTTTTCAATAATTCTTCGGGCTTTTGTGTTGAATGTACTTTCTCCCCATTATCATTTCTAAGCCTTTCTTTTCCAGAGCATATGGGTATGTTCCAAATAGAGGTCATTTGTTTACCTCCATTCAAAGATTTCATAATTTTATAGTTAAATGTATACTTTTTTTGGTATTCACTTTTTTTACACCAAATTAGCGTCTCTGATGCATTTGTAAAACGAGTTCCCTTAAAATTAGGCATTGGATTAGTTTTAACCCACTGTACATCGTTAAGTATCCAGAAACCTAAGTCTAGCAATATTTTCCCTACTCTAAAGATATTATGATAAGATCCTATTACCCACAGAGTGCCAGAATCTTTTAAAATTCTTCTACATTCTGTTAGCCATTGTATTGAGAATTTATCATATTCTTCAAAAGATGAAAATTTATCCCAATCATCATTTACAGCACTAACTTTCGTATTATTTGGCCTATAGAGTACATTTTTAAGTTGTAAATTATATGGTGGATCTGCAAAAATAAGATCAACGCTGTTATCAGGAAAACTTTTTAATTTACTAAGACTATCCCCGTATATAATGGTATCAAGTTTAATATTTAGCATATATATCAGTTGGCCATTCTGGCAAGACCCAGAAGAGCCGCAAGTTCCTTATCTTCAAACGAGATACTGCCCGTAAATTGCAGAGTATGCGTTTCAAGCATATCGTCATAGCGCACGCCCACGCCGACGTTCTTTGTAATGTTCGTCTTTGCGCCGATTGAAATATCGGCTTTGTCAAACAAACGGTTATTGATTACGCGTTTGCGGCCGAAATCTGTTGCCTCGCCGTAAAGCGAAAGGTTTTTAATAATGTAATTATCGGACATAAACAAAGGTTTAACCGCAAGCACGCCGCCGCCCGATCCGCGAACAAGGCCCAGGTTCAAATCAGCCCAGTCGTTATAAAGACCTAAGCGCGCGTCAATCTGGTTAGGTTTGCCTCTGTAATCGTCTTTATTCTTAGGGTCATTATCCCTGTTGCCCATATCGGCTACGCCGACTTTATAGTAAGAAAATCCGTTTGCGGGCAAAAATCTTATGCCCAAGTCAGATTCCGTAATATTTCCTTTACCCTGGTATCTGGCTTCGTATTCCCAGAACATTCTGAATTTTGCCATATTGCCTATGAACTTTTTGGCGTCTTCGCTGACTTGTTTGATATTGGAAAGCGTAGTTTTGGCATCATCTTTCATATCGGAATCGCTGGTCAAAGCGGAAAGCAAACCGTCGTCATCGTTAAGTTTTGCCATAACTTCTTTTGAAGCTTTTGTAAGCTCGCTCACGTCCTGGCTTGAAGAAGAAATAAAAGGTTTAAGAGAAACAACCAAATCGTTCAGGTTGCCCGAAAGCTGCCTTAAATTACGCAAAGTTTCGCCCAAATCTTTTGCAAACTGGCCGTTGGCGTTGATGCCCGTGGCAAGCTGATTTACGGTTGTCATTGTTTGGGTTATCATATCGCTGATTGAAGGCATACTAAGCCCGTTGACGCTGTCGCCGTCCTGCAAAATTCCGCTTTCTGCGTGCCCCTGAGTTATCTGCAGATAATTTGTGCCGACAAGACTTGTCGCCGCAATTGCAAAAACCGAATCTTTATAAACCGTTACGCCTTTGTTTATTCTGACCACGGCAAGCACTTGCCCGTCGGTAATTTTGAGCGTTTTAACTTTGCCTGCTTCCACGCCGTTAAGTCTGACGACGGATTTTGCGGGCAGACCCGAAACGTTATTAAAATAAACGTTAACGTCGTACCCGCTGGAAACGGTAAAATTTCCGAGCAAATAAATAGAGAACCCCAAAACCGCCAGGCCCAAAAATGCGAATAAACCGACTTTAGTTTCTGCAGTCATAATTTTATTATACCTTTTACCTTAAAAATTTTGCCACGGCCCGCTTATGAAAGTATGCTCATTTGTATCGGGCCTTTGCTGCTGCCTTCAATGAATTGCCTGACGCAGGGATCTTTTGTCTTTTTAAATTCTTCAACAGGAGCTTCAAGCTCCGCGCGCCCTTCGTAAAGCATAACAAGATTGTCGGAAATCGTAAAAGCGGACTTCATATCGTGCGTAATAACTATTGAAGTTACTCCCAGTTTATTTTTTAAATCCAAAATAAGTTCGTTAATAATCTGCGACATTATGGGGTCAAGCCCGCTGGTCGGTTCGTCGTACAAAATTACCTTAGGGTCGGTCGCAAGAACACGCGCAAGAGAAACACGCTTTTTCATACCGCCCGAAAGTTCGGAAGGTTTCAAATTTTCCACATCTTTTAAACCGACAAGCGCAAGTTTTTCTTTTGCTATTTTCGGATAATCCGCCGAAGGTGTATCGGTAAGATATTTCAGACCGAAAGTTACGTTTTCCCCTACGGTAAGGGAATCAAACAGCGCCCCTTCCTGGAACAAATAACCAAAGTTTCTTCTGAGTTTGGCAAGAGCAAATTCGCTTTTTATATGTGTAACGTCCTCGCCGTTGACAACAATCTTTCCCCCGTCAGGCTCAATAAGGCGTATTATGCACTTTATCAGAGTGCTTTTGCCCGTTCCGCTGCCGCCGATGACGGTGGTAACCTCGTTTTCTTTTATTTTGATGTTAACCCCGCGCAAAACTTTTTTGGGGCCGAAAGATTTTTGAAGGTTTATTATATCTATCATAATTAAATCCCCACGGCGTTAAGTATGGCGGTAAGGAAATAATCCATAACCAAAATAAGAACCATGCTTGTAACGACGGCCGAAGTGGTGGACTTGCCCACGCCTTCCGCGCCGCCGCGCGTGTTAAGACCTTTATAGCAGCAGACAACCGCTATCATAAAAGCAAAAAACAGAGATTTTATAAAGCCGTGCATAACGTCGTCCATACCCAAAAACGTCGTTATGTCTTTGATATAAACGTCCGAAGAAACAGAAAGCGCGTTGACGCTTACCAAAAACCCGCCGAACATACCAGAAATATTTGCGCAAAGCGAAAGTATCGGTATTGCTATCATAAAAGCTATTATGCGCGGGATTACAAGAAATCTTACCGGGTTTGTCCCCAGGGTATAAAGCGCGTCTATCTGCTCTGTAACTTTCATGGTGCCGATTTCGGCCGTAACGGCAGCGCCCGCGCGGCCTGCAACCACAAAAGAAGTAAGAACCGGACCAAGCTCGCGTATCAGCGAAAAACCGACTATGGTGCCGATATACAAAGGTTCGCTTAAAATGCTGCGCATCGTAGTGCCCGCCTGCAAAGCAAGCACCATGCCCGTAAAAAGGCTTGTAAGAGTGGTAACTATAATTGAATCCACGCCTATTTTGACAGTCTGCTGTATAGTCTGCGTGAATTCAAGCGGAGCTTTGAAAAGCCAGAACAGGCAGGAATAAACCATAGAGGCGGCCTGCCCCAGCTGGTCTAAGAAATTAAGTATAAATTTGCCTGTCTGTTTGAACATTTAGCGTTCCTGTGCTATTCTTGGAACGCGGGACGTGAGAGAAGTAAGAACTTCATAATCTATTGTGCCCGCAAGCGCGGCAACTTCGGCCGCGGTTATTTTTTGGGCGCCCTGTGCGCCTATCAAAACGACGTCGCTTCCTACGGGGATATCACCCACAGCCGTAATATCGGCCATAAGCATATCCATTGTTATATTGCCGATTACGGGGCAGCGCACGCCTTTTATAAGCACTTGCGCCTTATTTGAAAGCACCCTGTGAAAGCCGTCTCCGTATCCTACGGGTATAGTAGCAATTTTGCTTGGGACTTTGGCAATAAAAGTGTGATTATAGCTTATGCCCGCCCCCGCTCTGACGTCTTTAATAAAAACAACTTTTGAGCGCAGGGAAAGCACGGGTTTATAACCATCTTCCAAACCGTAAGCCAAATGCCCCAGACGAACCATATCAAACCAGGAATAAGGATAATTTAAAAAGCCGGGGGTTGCGGCAATATGAGCAAGACCCGTATTAAGGCCTTCGGCCGCGGCGCAGGGAAGGAAATCTTTAAAATAATCAAGCTGCATTTTTGTATATGCAGGGTCGCTGTCCGCGCTTGAGAAATGGCTGAAAACGCCTTCAACTTTTACGTATTGCCCGCCTTTATTAAGTATGCGCAAAATTTCAAGAGCGGCAGGCTTCCTGCTGCCGATGCGGCCCATGCCCGTTTCCTGCTTTACGTGGCAAAGCGCGGTTAATTTAAGCTTTTTGGCCAAATTAACAATATATTTTGCCGCGCGCACGCTGGCCACGGCAACGGATAATTTGTATTTTAAAGCATATTCAAAACAATCAAAAGGATATATGCTGCCAAGAACCAATATCGGCAATTTTATGCCGTTTTCCCTTAAAGTTATGCCTTCTTCTATTGATGCCACGCCGAAAGCTTCGCAAAGTTTTTCTTTCTGCGCATAAGAAGAAATAAGGACTGCCCCGTGCCCGTAAGCGTTGGCTTTAACCAGAAGCAATATTTTGGGCTGACGGTCGTGCGTTTTGGCAGCAGCGCGCGCCTTTAAAAGATTATATTTAAGCGCGGACAAATTGATTTCCGCGTAAGTCGGACGAAGAAGTATTTTATCCTGTTTCATAATTATGAAGGCACCGCCTGATTGGCGTTATAAGATTCCTGTTCGCTTGCGGTTTCGTTGGACGGATTGGCAAACAAAGTATATTTGCTGTACCAGTTAAGGTCAATGTCGCCCACGGGGCCGTTGCGTTGTTTTGCAATAATTAAAGTGGCTTTATTTTGCAGGGATTCGTCATCGCGTTTATAGTAGCCTTCTCTGTGGATTAAAGCTACAACATCGGCGTCCTGTTCAATAGAGCCTGATTCTCTCAAATCCGAAAGCTGGGGGCGGTTATCCGTACGATTTTTGTCTTCCGTCCTTCTGTTAAGCTGAGAAAGCGCCATAACGGGCACGTTTAAAGTACGCGCAAGTTCCTTTAACATTCTTGAAATTTCGGAAACTTCCTGCTGGCGGTTTTCAACTTTCTTTGAACTGCGGATAAGCTGCATATAGTCTATGATTACCAGGCCAAGTTCTTTACCCTGCTTTTTCAAATCGTTGGCAAGCCTTCTTGAGCGCACACGGATATCCGTAATGGAAAGCGCGGGGCTGTCGTCTATATATAAAGAAGCTTCGCCTAGTTTATGGATTTCGCGCGCCAAATCGCGCCAGCGTTCTTTTTTGAACATACCCGTGTTGACAAGGTAAAGTTCGGCCTGCGCCGCCGTGCAAACCATTCTCTGGTAAATTGAATGGCGTCCCATTTCCAAAGAGAAAATGGCAACAGGTATTTTGCAGGTTACGGCCGCGTGATAGGCAATGTTAAGCGCCATTGCCGTCTTGCCCTGTGAAGGACGCGCGGCCAAAATGATTAAATCTGATTTTCTGAGCCCGCCTGTTTTGAGGTCAAATTCGGTAAAGCCCGTCGGCACGCCTTTGATAGGGTTCTTATCTATGATAAGTTTTTCTATCATCTGCATAACTTCGCCAGACAAATCTTTTGATGAAACAAAACCTTTTATATCCTGCTTCTGGCTTAAGGCAAAAAGCTTTTCCTGCGCTTTATCTATCAGTTCGCCCGGATCGTCGGACTGGGTGTAGCAGGATTCAACCGTAGAGGTGGAAACGCGGATAAGTTCGCGCACCAAAGCGGTATCGTAAACTATCTGGGCATAATGTTCAATGTGAGCGGCGGTGGAAACTTTGCCGATCAGTTCAGAAAGATAACTTTCCCCGCCGATTTCGCTTAAAGTTCCGTTTCTCTTAAGCTCTTCGGTTACCGTGATGGTATCAACCGCCTGTCCGCGCGCGGCCAAAGCGCAAATTGCCGAAAACACCTTTTGATGGGCGCTTTTATAAAAATTTTCGGGCTTTAAAATATCCAAAGCGCGGTCAACCGCGTCCTGCTCAATAAGCATAGAGCCCAAAACGGCCATTTCCGCGTCTAAAGCCTGCGGAGGTAATTTTTCTTCTGCGGACATACGAAACTCCTTAAATTTAACAGTACTTCATTGTACAATTTTCAAAACCTGTTTTATAGCCGCTTTAAAAAATCTGCGGGAAGATAATTTTATCATTTAATAAAAGAAATGTATTTTAATTTTTCCAAGGCGGCAAAACCCTGCATATATGCCGTTTTCCTCTTTGCTTTTGCCTTGTAGTAAAACTCCTATTGCTGCTTATTTTCAACGATTTAGGAGTGCCTCCGATTTGTTTTTGCCGTGTTGTAAAACACTCCGGTATTCCCGCGTTTTGGCCGATTTGGAGCGTTTACAAAATCATATTTTTGCGTATACAAAGCGGCGTCTTGTCCGAAGCAAAAAATAATAATTTGCT
>Ga0183101_1002241_pt1 | contig 14201 bp, 10 predicted proteins | sample Biomet3_FD_127790 | JGI IMG/M metagenome (GOLD analysis project Ga0183101, IMG submission 127790) | Microbial communities from bioreactor (seeded with sewage sludge) at LBNL, California, USA - Biofuel metagenome 3 | ecosystem: Engineered > Bioreactor > Anaerobic > Unclassified ... | reverse complement strand
ATACTTCTTTCGCTGAATGGATCGACAAGTATAGCTCCTTCACCTGCTATTTCGGGCATTGCAGAGGTATTGCCTGCTATGAGTGGAGTACCGCAGGCCATTGCCTCAAGCATAGGTATGCCGAAACTCTCGCGTATAGAAGGATAGAGAAATGCAAAAGCACCGCTGTAGAGAGCTGCCAGGTCGTTATTGGATACGTAACCCGGAAATCGAAGATTGGGCTTGATGCTTTGCAAGTTTTCTCTTTCCAATATGCTGTCGATATATGCTTCATCAAGATCGGCGATCAGCATCGGTAGTTTTTGTGATGAATGTTTCAAATAAATATCGTAGGCACGCAAGACTCCTGTCGTATTCTTTTTGGGATCGGTGTTGCCTAAGAAAAAGAGATAAGGGGTATGTTCTATATATTTATCGATGATTTGCCAATCTTTTGGTTGGATACAAAAATGAGTATTGTACCCATTATATACGGCAACTAGCCGATTATCAGTAATATGCAAGGATTTACCGATCCTATCCTTTTCAAAATCCGACACCGTAATAATCTTCTGGCATTTTGGAAGAATGCGAGGTACGATAAAGCGGCGATAATACCAACCCATCTCTTGGTACAATGATTTGTTGAATGATTGGCGCTTTTCCAAATAGATAATATCATGAAGGGTTAAAACCAATGGGACATCACAATACAGGGGCGCAGTATTGCTGGTGCAGTGAAGCAAGTCTGGTTTTAATCTTCTTATAGCATGTGGAAGTGCTATTTGCTCCCAAAGTGGATAGGTTGGACATTTTAATTCTATGATATGAAAATTTCTTGATTCTTGAAGACATCGATCCGTATCGGGACTGACTATGATGTAATATTCATTGTCTCTGTCTATTTTTTGTAGTTCGCGGATAATTTCTAATGCTACAAAATCCATCCCATGTTTATGAGGACGAAATATTCGTTGTGCTTCGATAGCTATTCTCATTATCTTTTAGAATTTTAAATCAAACGAAGATACTAATTATTTTTTATTGTTGCAGGGTTGTTACGAAAATAATTTGTTCGTACAGTTCTTTTCATCTCTTTATTTTCTTTGTAGCCATTATTTACTGGTATTGTCGCATCGCTTGTAAATGGCTACCCTTTTTGTACCCACATTGCGTATCTTACCACTGTCCATCCAATGGCGTAAGCGCTTACATACGGCAGTTCTATTTGCATTTGTTTTCATTACCAGATCTTTGGCAGTAATATATTCCTCTTTTGCAAGCATCTCTTCCAAGAGATTGTTCCATTCCTCTTCAGAACGAACGTCAAAATGAGTATTAGCTCCCGAACATTCGAACGTTGCACGCGCCATCGCTCTTTTCATTTTTGCATCTGGACGGTATGTCACATCCTTCAACTCTATTTTTAAATTGCGCGCATTCATTTCTTTTATTGGTTTACGGCAAGTAGCTGTGGCCTGAAAGAATCCGATTCCATCGAGATGTACACATTCGCCATTACTTATCATTTCTTGCATGATGTTGGCTATTGATTCTAACATTCCAATAAGTTCTCCAGGGGTATATGTAGAACGGTAATGTAGTTTCTTTGCAACATCTTCGCTGCTACGGGTGTTGTGGCATACGACGCGAGGATAAAAACGTTTTTCTTTTTCGTTCTCAGTTGTGATACCGGTAATAGGGTACAATTCATACTTTATAGCCATGTCTTTCAATGTTTTATTAAAGTTATTTCAAGAATTAGATCCTGTTCATTCATTCGTTTGGTGCGCAGCATACAATTATATGGTGCGCATCAAATGATTGTATGCTGCCCTGCAAATGAATATATGCTGCGCAGCAAACGAATGGAACGTCTATACAAAAATAATGAATCTTTTTGACGTATGCAATGATACATGCCTATGTCGTGCGTGGTTTTTCCGTATCTTTGCTGAATTTATCTCATTAAGTAATTGTTTGTGAAAGGATAAGGAGCTAAGTGACCTTTTGATGAGGCTTGATTCGTTTTAATTATATTTTGAAGTGATAAATGTGTCTCAAAAAAATGTAGATACTTTTTGTTATACAAGAATTAATGGATATATTTGAACTCAAAATAGAAAATGTATGAAAGCTCTGTTCCTTATATTTCATGGATTTGATCCTTCTAACGGAATAAGTAAGAAAATTCATTATCAGGTAAAAGCATTGAAACAATGTGGGCTAGATATTGAGCTTTGCTTTTATGATGTTGCTGCAGATGGACGCCGTTGTTGGAAAGTAGATGATAGGGTCATTGTTGATCTGGGAACTGGAATTGGGGCTAAACTTAAAAGGCGTATTGATTACTCACCAATAGTGCAATATGTGAAAGAGAATAAGATCGAATTTGTCTATATGCGTTCCGATCATAATGCTAATCCATTTACCATCAGTATGGTGAAATCAATGAAAAGGGGAGGAACTAAAGTGGTGATGGAGATTCCTACTTATCCCTATGACCAAGAGTACGTGACCCGAAAGATGAAGATAGAATTGGCGGTCGATCGTCTTTTTAGATATTCTCTAGCTAAACAGTTAGATAGTATTGTGACTTTTTCTAATGCTTCTCGAATATTTGGTAAAGATACTATTCGGATATCCAATGGTATTGATTTTGATGCCATACCACTGAAAGAGCATCAAAATGATACTTCAAAAGAATTGCATCTTATAGGGGTAGCTGAAATACATTATTGGCATGGTTATGACAGATTAATAAAGGGGCTTGTCGAGTATTATCGTACTAATCCTGATTATAAAGTTTATTTTCATTTGCTAGGTATTTTTGCCGGAGAGATGGAAAGGGGGGCATGTATAACGATTGTGAAAGAAAATCATTTGGAACCTTATGTCGTTTATCATGGTGCAAAACATGGCGAAGAGTTGGATGGGTTGTTTGAACGGTGTGATTTTGCTATCGGTAGTTTAGGAAGGCATCGAAGCGGTATTACGTATATTAAAACATTGAAAAATAGAGAATATGCTGCGCGTGGCTTTTCGTTTATTTATTCTGAAACGGATGAAGACTTTGATTCGAAACCTTATGTGTTGAAAGCCCCCGCTGATGAATCGCCTATTGATATTAATCAAATAATAAATTTTTATTGTTCTTTGAAAATTTCTCCTAAGGATATAAGAGCATCTATTCAAGGTCTCTCTTGGCATACACAGATGCATACAGTGTTTGTGGAATTATTTAAAGATGAAAAAAATCGTATAAAAATATTATAATTTGGAATAACCAATGTATTATAAAAAGGAACTGTTATTATTTAGATAAAATGAAAATAGCATATTGCATACCTTCGCTTTATTATCCAAGTGGGATGGAACGTGTTTTAACGTTGAAAGTAAACTATATGACTGAGGTCTATGGTTATGAGATACACGTTATTTTGACAGATGGACGTGATAAGAAACCTTACTACGAATTGAACCCGGAAATTCAAATTCATCAATTGGATATTAATTATGACTTGCTTTATGGAATGCCATTATATAAACGAATTTGGGGCTATATAAAGAAGCAATGTCTGTTTAAAAAAAGATTGAACGATTGTTTGATTAATATAAAACCTGATATTACAGTTTCTCTCTTACGTAGAGATATCAATTTTATTAATAAAATGATGGATGGAAGTATTAAAATCGGTGAGATACATTTTAATAAATCTAACTATAGGACTTTTAGTGATAATAAGTTTCCTCTTTTCATTCAGAATATTGTAAGGCATTATTGGATGAGACAACTCATCAGAGAAGTGTGTAAATTGAATCGTTTTATTGTTTTGAGCCATGAAGATGCTAAAGAATGGACAGAGCTTGATAATGTAGAAGTTATTAGCAATCTCTTGCCTTTTTGTCCCAAAAAAAAGTCCCTTTGTGAGAATCACAAAGGGATAGCCGTAGGACGATACATGCCTCAAAAAGGTTTTGATCTTTTAATACCTGCTTGGCGAAAAGTTGTTGATAAACATTCTGATTGGGAATTATATATTTATGGTGATGGACAAAGAGAAAAATTGCAGTTTATGATAGATTCGTTGAATCTTCAAACCAATTGTTTTTTAGAACATAATGTGTCCAATATTATTGATAAATATACTGAAAGTTCTCTTTTTGTTTCATCTTCACGCTTTGAAGGATTTGCGATGGTTATTCTTGAGGCTATGATATGTGGAGTGCCTCCAATTTCTTTCGCTTATCCCTGTGGTCCTAAAGATATTATAAATAATGGGGTAGATGGACTTTTGGTGGAAAATGGTAATATTCAGCAATTGGCCGATAATATGTGTTATTTAATAGAACATGATGACATTAGAAAGAGAATGGGGGAAAAAGCTAGAGAAAACGTAAAACGATATTTACCTGAGAATATTATGCCTCAGTGGAAGAGTTTATTTGAATCATTGGTAAATAAATAATGAAATTAAAGATCATGAAATGGTATACTAAATATTTGCAAGTTTATAATAAACCCTTTGTTGAGATTCCCCAGACTCTATTTGATGTCATTCGTATTAATATAGAAAAGAGGCAGAGTTCTGACCCGCTGGTAACTATTTCTGTTATAGGATATAATGAAGAGACGCATTTATTGGCTTGTCTTTGGTCATTAAGTGATATGATTTGTAAATATCCTGTTGAAATAATAGGAGTAGACAATGATTCAAAAGATAAAACTGCCGAAATATTTAGGCGTTGTGGTGTTCCTTTTTATACGGAGTATCAGCATAGCTGCGGGTTCGCTCGCCTCTGTGGTTTGAATCATGCCCGAGGTAAATATCATATTAATATAGATTCAGATACGATGTATCCGCCTCATTATGTTGAGATAATGGTTGATGCTTTGTTAAAGGAAGAAGTTGTTGGCGTTTCTTCATTATGGAGCTATATTCCGGATAAACAGCATTCTCCTTTTGGACTCTTTTTATACGAATCGATGAGAGATATTTATTTATGGCTACAATCTTTTAAACGTCCGGAATTAAGTGTTAGGGGTCTTGTTTTTGCATATAAAGTGGAATATGCTAAACAGGTTGGTATTCGAACGGATATTATTCGTGGTGAAGATGGTTATTTGGCTTTTCAATTAGAGCAATTTGGAAAAATTATATTTGTTCATAATAGGAAAGCAAGGGCTGTAACTGGATATGGTACTGTTGCCATAGATGGTTCTTTGTTTAATAGCTTTAAAATTCGATTATTGAGCCGATTTAAACATTTTTTTTCTTTATTTTCGAAGAAATATGAATATTATGATGATGATTCAAATTTGATAAATAAAAAATGATTATTCAGAAAATGATTGTGAATTACTAATCTGGTATATGGAAAATAGAAATGTTGTGATTGACATTGCAAAAGGTGTTGGTATTATTGCTGTTGTGTGGGGACATTTAGGAGTTAATTGTCCAATAAAGGATGAAATATATATATTTCATATGCCTTTATTTTTTATACTATCTGGATTTTGTTTTCATATTCAAGCTAATGAAGGTTTCTGTTCTTTTTTGAAAAGAAAAATAAATGCATATATAGTACCGTATTTCTTTTTTCTGCTTTACGTTTTGTTTTTATATATTGCTTTATATGCTTTAGCAGGTAAAATACATAAAGTATACATATATCCTAGTATTTTGATAAGACCATATGGCGTAGTAACAGCTTTATGGTTCTTTTTGTCTTTATTTTTTGTTCAAGTAATTTATTTCCTTATTAATAAATATATAAAAAATATTTTATTGAAATCCGTAATATGTCTTTTTTCTTTTTTTATCGGCTTTTTTTTATATAAATTTGATTTGCATATACCATTATATATTGATTCTTCAATTACTGTGTTATCTTTTTTTTATATAGGGAATTCTATGAAGCAACTCCGTTTTGATAATGTTTCAAAAACAAAGCTATTTTCTACTATTGTTTTGTCTACTTTAATATTTGGGTGTGGAGTTTATGCTGGAGTTAATATAGATATAAAATATAATGTAATAAAATGTAATCCCTTGATTGGTCTTATTTCTGCTTTTTCAGGTTCTTTTTTGGTAATAATATTCTCTTATTTTATCAATAAAGTACGTTTACCAAATATAATAAGGATCTTGTCCTTTTGGGGACGAAATACAATTCTAATATTTACGTTGCATATGCTATGCATTGAAATAATTAACTGCCTAGTAATTGATTTATTTAAAATACATGAAACGTATTATATCGGAATTCTTGTGGTGATTTTGTCTATAACACTATCAATACCCATAGGAAGACCAATACAATATCTATTAAATAAAATGCTTTCTTATGTTTCAAAATGATAAATGTTATTCATGTTTCGTATGAATGAAAGTCTTTTTAGTCTCTCTTAGACGAAACATATTGATAAGTGTCACTACTGTTAGTTTAGGTATATATATTAAAGATTCAAATAATGCAGCAGTCCAATATTTTTTTGGTATGGATATTAGTATTGATATTGTTTGTGTAGCAATGAGTATCATCCATTTATATGAGTTATTTAAATTAAAAATAATCATTGATAATGTAATTACAAAAATAAGAGTTAATTGAATTAAACGTGGAGGAAGCATCCATTGGAGAATTTTATCAGCATAAGAAATGTTGAAAGAAAAGAGTGCTTTTATTATATTGGGTAAAGAAGCAAATACTAAATAATATTGAGAGGCTAACCAACGTTTGCGTTGCTTACAGATGGCCTCGTGTTTGTCCGTCTTTTTATCAAACACGTATGGCTTGCTAGTATAGAGAATATGTATTCTCTGTTTAAGTAATAGAATTTCAAGCTCTTTGTCTTCGCCTGCAGAGTTAGTTTTGCTAATGTTTAATTTAAACCATGTATAATCAAATGCCATTCCAGAGCCTGTCAATGCAGAGGATAATCCGAGTACTTGATGTCCTTCACGATAGATACTGTTGTTAATTTCTTCGCTGATATCATCTAATAATGCGATAGGAGAATCGTTAATAATTCCATATCTATGCACTTGAATAGTTTCTATTCCGCTAGCTCTTATTTTATTTATTTCTGACAAAAAAAATGTTGGAACTAAATTGTCTGCATCAAGGATTACTACTGTGTCAAAATTTCCTTTGGTAGTTTCAATTGCAAAGTTTAGTGCTTTTGCTTTGGTACTGTTATCATAAGTGGCGATGAGTGTGGTTATGGGTAGAGCTTGTAGCTGTCTGACTGTTTCTTCTTTTTGATGATCGGAAATAGTTACTATTTGATAGTACTCTTTGGGATAATCTTGTTGTAAAAAAGTTTTAATGGAATTAACAATGACGGCATCTTCTGCATAAGCAGGGAATAGAACAAGAAAGCGATGCCTTGTTTCTGTATCAGGATATTGTTTCTCATGATAAAAAAGTGAAGCTATTGCAAAAATTAAAAAATATGCAACGCAGAGGGAAAGAAACATAAATAATATCCAATCGATATAAGAAAAGATGCTTGGCATTTTATTTCATTTTATGGGGTAGCTTAATGAAAGCAAATATAGCTTTATAGATTGTAATAGCCAAAGATAATTGTCCTTTTATACAAAAGTAAATACTTTTTTTTAAAGCAGCTAGGCTCAAAAGGTACGCAATTGATAAATATCGATTTATACCTTGTTGATTGCGCCATGCATATAATAATCTATTACGGTATAAATAGAATATTTGTAATTTACTCGTTTTGCCAGTACTTCGACTTTCTTTGTGATAGATAACTTGGCACGGCTCGTACCTCAATTCGTACCCTGCATGGAGGATTTGGGTACACCAATCTATTTCTTCGTAATAAAGAAAAAAGATGTTGGACATGAAACCGACTTTATCAATGATGTCTCGTTTGATAATCATTGCTGCTCCGTGAAGAAAATAGGTTGGGGTAGGAGTATTGTATTGTCCGTGCTCTACTTCATCAAAACCGATGCTTTTGTTTCGTAGTGTGATTGGGGATAAATCTGTGAATCCGGCATATTGAATGTGACACGGTGGATAAGCAAAACAAATTTTAGGAGATATGCCACCTATTTTATTCGATTGATCAAAAACTTGAAGCAGTTCTGCTAAATGATCTTCTTGAATAATAGTATCATTATTGATAAAAAATAAATACTTTCCTTGGGCTTGCTTTATCCCTAAGTTATTACCTCCGGCAAACCCTAAGTTCTTGTTGCTTCGAATGGTAATGACAAGATTTCCGAACAGCTTTTGAATCGTTTCTGCATCATTGTTGAGAGAGGCATTATCTATGACGATGATTTCATAGGTTATAGAATGAACGACTTTCGAAATTGATTCGATGAGTTCAATGGTATCTTCAAGCCCATTGTAGTCTACTGTGATAAAAGAGAGTATCGGTATATTCATTTTTATTCTTGCGTTGAAAGGATAGAAACCTCCTCCTGATGTTTCCTTTCGTTTTTGTCAATATATGGAGCGGCAAAAGCGAGTGCAATGCCTGTGTAGATAACAATACAATTAGGGTATTGCATGACGTCATTGCCGTATGCAGATAAAAAGAATCCAGCGGCCATACCTAACCATGCGGCAATTAAACCACGTATTTTTTTATTTTGTACTTTATATAAAAGTAACCATGAGGCCCATAAAAAAAGAAATCCGTGTATAGTTAGAAAGAGTATTAATCCTATATAGCCTGTTTCAACCCATATACTAATAATAAATGAATCCGGAGGATAGGGTATTCTTTCTTTAGGATGATAAAGCCCTGGTTTTGATAACCCTAAACCATATCCGATTGGCTTTTTTATCATCAATATTTTTATCTTTTTACGATTTTCGACTCTTAATAGATAAGAAGGGTCATTAGAAGGATGGAATGCTGATCTCATTTTGTGGACATAAGAATTACCGTCTCCTATGTGGGTAAAGCTAAAAAACAGGTATAAAATAAAGAGCAATAGAACAGAAGTAATACTCCCTTTGACACTTTTAGAGAGAATAACAAGCATTAACAATCCTCCGAAGGGAATAGCAATGGCACTACGGGTACCGGAAATAAACATTCCATAAAAGCCCAAAAGCATAATAATAAAGCAATAAAGTTTGAATGCTTTATTTTTTATATAGATAGTGGATATGCCAAATGTGGTAGCAGCCATCGCCATGTGAATACCAAAATTGGCGGCGTCTGTAAAGCAGGAAAAATATCGTATGCCTGACCAAATAATGTGCGTACTCGCACCGCCCAGTGTAAAAAGAAAGTAATTCTCTCTAGCATTCCAACCGAAATGCTGTTGACGAAAAGCGATGGCAACACAGATAAGTATAAATACGGACCAAATGATGAGCAACAGATGTATTCCTCTGATATTTTTAATCGTTATAGGGACTAATATGGTACACAAGAGTGGGTATACAGCATATTGAAAAAGGAGAACACTCCAAGCCTTAGGTACGCAATTCGGATTGGCTAATTCCAGGCAACAATAAGCGCTCCAACATAGAATACCCCATAACATCATATTGCGGCATAATTTCCAATCAATGAATTTATCATAAAGACTATAATATACAATGAGCAATATAGCCATAGCAAAACACAAGATGGATGTGACAATTCCAAGAGGATATTCTAACAAAAAGTCAGTAGGTATTACAGCCAAAAATTGCAAGGCAAATAAGAAATAGAAAATTTTGTGGGAGTTCTTTATCATGAGAAGAACAATTATAATCAGTATGGGTACTAAACCAATAGCGATACTGATAAAAGGGGAAGAACTTAAAAGCTTTTTGTAGAGAAGAAAACATAAAATGATTATCAAAAGAACATAAGTCCATCTCTCGTATAACCATTGAAATGCGAGTGAAATATAACGGCTATTCTTCTTCATCTTCATCATTCTCTTTGATGCTAACTTCTTGAACACTTGGTCTGATTTCATTTGAATGTTCTGTTAATGCTAATTGAGAATAACGGTACATCATCTTACGGAAGAATGTATAAGGAGGCAGCATGCCCGTATAATTTTGAACTTCGTCTCGAGAGGCTTGATTGAGATAAATATATAAAGGTGTATTGCAAACTTGTTCTTTCAACGCTTTTACTAAGATATTATCGTTTGATTTCCATCCATGGTCGGCACGGGCTATAATTAGATTTAGATTAGCCTGCTGCAGTAGTTCTGATGGAATGTTATTGTTTCGTAGATCGGGATATTCAACGATGATAATATTTTCATCTTGCGGTTGGTAGAGATTAGTAATATTTTTGGCTAAAATATAGTTTTTTGAGTTTGGATTGAAGTCTTTTTCGTATGATACGATACAAACTTTTAAGCCAATACTTGCCCAATAGGTGGACAATTGTTCGGCTAAATAAGATTTACCTGTACCACTTTCTGTACTGATAAAATTGACGATAAAGGGCAAGCCCTTTCTGTGTTCGATAAAGAAGCGTAGTATACTACTACTTAAATATTTAGTTGCCATTTCAGAACAAATCGTATCGTAATTTCGAAACCGAAAGATTGATTTGCGAGGGAAAGAACCGAGAATAGGTAAATTTGTAATACGGCGAGCGCGGATGGTATCACGTAGGGTTTGGTCTATTAATTCTAGCAACAGTAAGAATCCTAAAATAAACAAAAAACTTCCGATAAAGGCAGCTATTACAATTTTTTTGCGTACTCCACCAATTGATGAGAGGGGATATGAAGGTGGAGTAAGAACTTTCAAGGTAGCCGATGTCATTTCAAGATTTTTTTTACGCATGAGAGCATCATCGTAAGATTTTAATAATGACAAATAATTAGCCTCAGTAAAATTGATGCCTCTTTCTTTTCTTTTAATGGTTGAACCGACAGGTGCAAAAAATACATACCGTTCATCCAATTCCCGACGGGCCTTATCCATTACTTTTAAATCTGCTTTACTCTTTTCATAATTGATTAATTCTCCCAACCAACTGTCTACTATATTGTCTTTGGCGATCCCTTCTTTAGTATATTGGTGCTTTTGATATTTAGTAGTGATAGTCGATAAATCATTTTGTGCCTTTGATAATTCTTTTTTATTTAGATTCAAATTTTCGTCGGAAGTATTCGGTAATATCTCCCCTTCGGATACTTTTGCCTGCAACTCGGATACTTGGCGTAATTTGTTCAGAAATTCCATGTTAGTGAGATATTGTTTGGTATTGGAATTCATTTGTTTTTCAAGCTCTTGTAAAGCCGATTTGGAACTACTATATAGCAAAAGCGCATCTTGATGTCTCAATACAAATTCCTTGTTTACCGCAGCTATTTCTTTTGTCTCATCTGTATAGTTGATGACTCTTTTGGATATATTGTAGGCTGTTAAGTCGTCTTCTTGCCCATGAAGATCTCTTCCAATGATATTCAATTGTTGTCTGAAATATTCGATAACCTTATCTGTCTGCCCGTAGCGAATAGCACTGTATTCGTTGACGAATTCTTTTGATATAATTAATAGAGTATTGTACGCAATTCCAGGATCTGTATCATTATATGATATTTTGAGTAGATCGCTGCTCCCCTCACGCTCCACCGTTATTCGTTGTAAATCATTATAGCAAAAATGCGGCATATTATAGTGGAAAAGGCCATAGAGATAGTTGTCTTTATTGGAATTATAATATCTTAAAAAATTATTATAAGTAATATCTTCGCTTTTCTTATTGATAAGACCTAATATGATTTTCCCATGAGGACTATTTTTGAGATGATTATAAATCATTCGGTAATTTCCGGCTTGGATGAAATTATTATCACTATTGGGATTTCCATTAATTAAGCAACGTGCATAGAGTCGAAGGCAAACATTCTGCAAAGTACCCTCGGATTTGATGATATTGATAATATTGTCAATGGAATTTTGAGCGACGGCGTAAACTTGTGATCCGTCCTTCTCCAGAGAGTATCCAGAAATGACTCCTGTATAGACTAAGCAATTGACTGAATATTGTTTAGACAGATGTTTCGAGCCTATTATCGCTAGGATAGTGATTGAAAGAGTTCCGAGGATCAACCACCATCGTATTCGATATAAGAATCTAAATATGTAGAGAATGTATTCCATATAATTATTTCTTTTTGAAAAGAGATGTATGTGAGAGAAGTTCGAGTGTCATCATGTCTCTGATGAGAGCATTCTTACATGTTTCGAACGTTTGTTTTGACTGACTTTGTGTCGATTTGGCAACCGCTAAATCAGTGGGAGTTGCTTTTCCATTCGCAAATTTATTTTCAGTATATTCGTATTGTACTGTTGTTTGAACTAATGCGTCATTGCATATTTTGAGTGTGCTAATGTTTAGCATGACGCTAGAATAAAGTTCTATAATCTGTTTTTTAAGTTCTTCAAACTTTATCTCTCTTTCCAACTCTGCAGAACGAATTGCTAGGCGCTGCCGTTTGATGCTGGGACGAATATCAAAGAGTTTATCTAAAGGAATACTCACTCCAGCTCCTACAGAATAAAGTCTTTGTGTGGTAGAACTGAAGTTGGTTGTAGCAGGTGTGTACACATCCGAATAATAGGCATCGTTAGCCATTCTACCGTATTGGTAACTTCCACGAATACTGAAGAAACTGAGGAAATCTCGCTTTTGTCTAGAAAGTAACATCTTTTGAATGAGTATGTCATTCTCTTGAAATTGGTAAATGGGTGATCTCTTTGCATTCTCAAAGAGAAGAGAAAGCGATGGGAGATTTATGTTTTGAATTTCATTATTACTTAGCTCCGAATAGTCGCTGATAGTTGCATCTTCGTTTTGTGCAATGCACTTGTCTGTTATGAAGCTAGCAAAAAAAATGACAAGGATGAATAGAGTATATCTTTTTATTAAAAGCATATTACAATCTCTTAATTAATTAAGGTGTAAAGATAAGTATATTTTTTTTAAACGACTTCTTTTTGTTGGAAAATGTTGTGTAAATCTTCCTTTTTGTGGCTCACCGATAAAAGCTAGAGGGCTAAATATAAGTATCATTAATAGCACACCACACCACAAAGTGTCAACAATGGCCGTCGTTGCCGTATGTTAGTTTTTTCGGTGATGTCCTTATGTTTTCAAAAAAACTAACATACGACAACGTTTTTAGGAACATACGACGTTTTTGGGTAGTAATAGCTCACCGGTATAAGTCGGGAATATGCATCAAATTCGATCTGCATTTCAACCTTTGCCACCTCCGTATGACACCATTACGCACTATCACACAAGATGTTAACGATGCACCGTATACAACGCCAGCGAAAAAAGGTCCAAAAATCGGCTCTAGAGTATACTGTAGACTCCTTATTTTCGGCGGACCTCTGCTTAGAACAAGTCTAAACGATGGGTTACAGATAGCTGAGGAGCCGTTTGTATATAAACGAGTGTACCTCACCTATTGAGTGCCTTCTGTTACTTAGCCTTCCAATTTTTGCTAATGAGCCCGAGACACACATCCCGATTGAAGCAAGATTGTGTTGATCTAAGAAGTGATGTGGATGGCGTTTTTCAGAACGTTTTGAAAGGTGAATATTTGGGATGATACTGATACTATTTTAACCATATAGAGGTGGTACTTATTGACTTATTCAATCGACCTTGTGCCCTCGAAAAATGATAAGGACAAACATAAAAATTCATAAGGACGAAAATAAAAGTTTATACATACAAACATTTATTTTCGTCCTTATGAATTTCTCGCTGTCTATCAATGATTTGCGAAGAATGCATTTGTACCTTGTCCTAATTTGATTTATATTCGAGCGTTGAAACGATAGCGAAAAGAGTGCCCTACAAGGGCTTGTTACGGACGTTAGGATAAGAAAGTATCAGAATGTCTGGAAATATTCACATTGAAATACGCTCTAGAAATGGATTGCACGCAAAGTTTTGTGTCATAGCTTGTCTCTGTGTCAATGGGGTGAGCGCTCCAAACTATTTGGATAGAGTAAGACAATATCTATTGCGGCTTATTAATGCTATATTATACTGAATTCCTTTGGAGATAAGCAGATAATTATAGAATAGAGCAAAGGGATAAATCTTATGGTTATTTGGGGTCGATATAAAAATGTTATTTGATGTGGCGACAATAAATAATATTCGTAAATTTGCATATTAACCAAAACAGAATAGAATGATACAGTTGCGCTGTCATGAAGATTTAGAACAGTTGGTGATGACAATG
>Ga0183101_1000026_pt12 | contig 14253 bp, 13 predicted proteins | sample Biomet3_FD_127790 | JGI IMG/M metagenome (GOLD analysis project Ga0183101, IMG submission 127790) | Microbial communities from bioreactor (seeded with sewage sludge) at LBNL, California, USA - Biofuel metagenome 3 | ecosystem: Engineered > Bioreactor > Anaerobic > Unclassified ... | reverse complement strand
TGCCCGGCGTGGTGCCCGTTTCGCGGCCCCGCCCGGGGGCCGACCCGCGGGCCAGGCCGGCCCCTCGCATGATGATGGCCGCCGATGCCGCAATGCCCGAAGCCGCCCCCGCCGCCGCACCTGTGGCGGCCGACGTCACCGGCGTGTACGCCAGCTGGAAGCTGGGCGAAAAAGGTCTGCCCGAAGGCCGCGCGCGACTGCTGGTGCTGGAGTCGGAGTGGAAGGCTCCCCTGCAATGGCTGGCGCGGCCCTCTACGGGGGAAAGCCGGGTGTGGCTGATGGCCCGGCCCACACTGCCCGAAAGCCAGATTTGGCCAGACGGTCATGCGGAGTTCAGCGTAGATGGGCAGAGCGTGGGCGCAGGGAAGTTCCACGCCAGCGGCAACGAGACCACGCTGTATTTTGGCGCAGACCCGCGCGTGCAGGTGGCCGCATCGGCCGATGTACGCCAGCGGGGCGAAAAGGGCTTTATAGGCAAAAGCCGCACCTGGACATGGGGCTGGACATACACCGTGCGCAACACGCGCGACAAGGCCGTGACCGTGCGGCTTGAGCGGCCCATGCCCATGCTGGTCGATCAGGGCGTTGCCGTGACCTATCGCGACAAGCCGCAGGCCCAGCAGGACGCGCAGGAGCATCTGCTGTTCTGGAATGTGGATGTGGCGGCGGGCGGCAAGGCCGAGGTCAAGCACGAGCTGACCATCACCTCGCCGGTGGAAATCCAGCTTGATCCCTATGCGCCCTAGGGTGCTTTGATATTGCGACAGATGCTAACAGAGGCCCGTGTTGCTGCAACGCGGGCCTCCTGCATTATTGCGGTTTTTTCAGGCAAACAGGGGCCGCAGCACCAGCCAGAGGGCAATGCCGGCAAGCGTCAGACCAGCCAGCCCTTCTATGAACGGAATGCGCTTTTCCAGTGCCCGCTGCGCTCCGGGCAGGGATATGGCGGCGGCCAGACCCGCATCCCAGGCAAAGACCAGCAGGGTCATCCAGAGCCCGGCAAAGGTCTGTTGCGGCAGGGTGGCGGTGGGCCCCAGAATGACCGTCATGAGCGTGAGGTAAAAGACGGCGTTTTTGGGGTTGAGCAGGGCAGAACCCAGCCCGGTGAGCAGTTGCCTGCCTGGGGAGAGCGGGATTGCCTCGGCCGTTGCAAGACCGGCTGCCCCGGCGGACGTCTGGCGGCTTGCCCGCAGCAGCAAAAAGCCCAGCCATGCAAGATAGCCAGCGCCTGCCAGCTCTATGATGCGGTACAGGGAGGGAACCTGCCGCATGATCGACCAGCCGGAAACCGCAAGGCAGATGTACAGGGCATTGCCCAGGGCGATGCCCAGACAGATGTACAGCGCGCCGCGCAGACGGTGGCGCACGGCGTGACCGAGAATAAGAAAAAAATCCGGCCCGGGGCTGAGCAGCGCGAGAAAGTGCGCCAGGGCCAGCGCGGGAAAGGCAGCGGGTATCAGTGTGGATGCAGAAGCAATCATGGGTGATCTCCTTGCGTGGCAGATCACCCTTTTTTTATTTGCGCGTATTGTACGAATGTGACCGTCCCCGTTGATAGCAGCCCGGCGTGACGGAATAAAATTTTACAAACATGCGGTGAAAGTGGCTTTGATCGGCGTAGCCAGCGGCCAGGGCGGCCTCGGCAATGCTTTTGCCCTGGCGCAACAGGGCGCGCGCCTTTTCAAGCCGCAGGCAATGCAGCCAAGCCTTGGGCGGCAGCCCCGCAGTGCGCCTGAACGCCCGCGAGAAGCTCTCGCGCCGCAGGCCTGCGCGCCGGGCAAGCGAGGTAACAGGCGCACGATCTGCGTTGGGCGTATTGGCCGCAGCCGCGAGCAGCCGCCCCGCAGCGCCAGGGGCGCTGAGCAGCGCTGTCGTGGTGGGCTTGCTGTCGTGCGCGCCAGGGGATTCCACAGCGGCAAGGCAGCCGTGGCTGGCCTGAAGCTGCGCAAACCACGCGGCAAGGGACTGATCCGCTGTTTCTGCATTGCTGCAAAGAGCTTCAATGGCGGCAAGCCCCAGACGAAAAAGCGCCGGGTCGCGCACCACGTTTTTTACTACCGCATACGCATCGACGAAGCCCAGAGGCCGGCAGATATTTTGCGCAAACCACGCGGCGTCAAGGTAGGCCATATGATAACTGCGGGGCTGATCGTGCAGGGGGTTGCAACTGTGCGGCAGGCCTGGGGCAATAAGCACAATATCTCCCTTGAGGGCCGTGTGCGGCTGCCCCAGGAGCGTAAAGCACGTGCCGCCCTCAAGGATAAACCCGAACGAAAAGGCCGAATGAAAGTGCTCGGCATAGGGCTGGGTGCTTTCAAGGGTTGTGCGCACTTCAAGGTAGGGAAACCTGCCCGGTGCGGTAAAGGTCTGCCGTATGGCCGGAAGGCGGGAGGGCATGCTTGTTACCGTTGTTGTATGGGTTGGGTCAGTGTAGCCGCGCCCAGGCCCCCTGACAAGCCGGGCCGTCAGGCAAAAAGCCGTACCCGTACGGCCGCGCCGCGCCGCAGGCCGCTTTTGGCTGTGCTGGCGGCAGCATCCGGGCAACCGGGCATGGTTATCCAACCGTGCATGTCGCGCAGCACGGCGGTTTTGCCAGTGCCTGCGGGCACGGGCCAGGCTGTCAGACGGCCGTGGCCGCGCCGCAGCATGACGGGGTAGTGGGCGGGGGCTGTCCCCTCCACCGGCAGGGCCAGCCCAAGGCGCGCCAGCACAGAGGGCGCAGGGTTTATAAACCCTGGCGCGGCCTGCTGACCGCCAAGCTTTTGCAACAGGGGAGCCAGAAAAACCTGTGCGGCCAGCGCAAGGCTCAGAGGATGCCCCGGCAAGCCCCAAACGCTGGTCTGACCCACGCGGGCAATGGTAAGCGGGCGGCCGCTGCTCACGCGCTGGTCGTGCCCGTAGAGGCGGCAACCCGGCAGCGCGGCAATGGCCTGTGCGCTGAAATCACGTTTGCCGCCGGATGATCCGCCAACCACCGCCACTACATCGCAGGGGGTTGGGCCATCTGGCAGGGCCGCGCGCAGGTGCTTATGCAGAACATCAATATTGTCGGGCACTGTGCCGAGGTGCTGGCAGCGCGCGCCAAGTGTGGTTGCCAGCGCTTGCAGCAGCAGGGCATTGGTATTGCACTGACCAGCGGCAACCGCTGCTGCAGGGTTTGAGGGGCAAAATTCGTCGCCTGTGGCAAGTACGCCCAGTACTGGCCGTCTGTGTACCGGCAGGTGCTGAAAAAACTGGGCGAGCAGGGCAAGATGGTGAGCGCCTAGCTTTGTTCCGGCCTGGGCCAGCAACTCGCCCTGAGGCAGGTCAGCCCCCCGAGTCAGCATATGCTGGCCCGCCGCGCCGGGGCGGTAAACAGCAATGGCGGTTGCCGATATGCTCCATGCCAGGGGCAGGCCTGCAGGTGCAGCGTCCTCCTGCATGACCACCTCGTCAGCGCCCTCAGGCACGTCGCTGCCTGTGTATACGCGCCATGCTTCGCCCGCTTGCAGGGCCTTGCTGCACATTGCACCCATGCGGCATTCTCCCGCCAGGCGCAGCAGCACGGGATCCTCCGGTCTGGCCCCGGCCACATCCGCGGAGCGCACCGCGTAGCCGTCGCGGGTGGAGCGGTTGCGGGCAGGACAGGGAAAGGGCGCGTAAACGTTTTGCCCGAGCACTCTCCCAAAAGCCTCGCTGGCAGGAATATTCTCCTGCGGCAAGGCGTCGGTCCCGCTGATAAAGGCGGCAATGTCCGCAGTTTCCCGCAGGCAAAAATACAGCGACATGCGCAAAACTTCCTTGCCGGAGCGCCCCGGCGCAACAGGTTTTGATTTATATAACTATAGTAAGTTACAATGATTTTGTAAATAATGTATAATTACAGATTGTTGTGAAAAAAACGGGCATAGTGAAAATGTTCTCGAAGGGTTGACGACAACAAACTATTTCCCTAGACTTTAATCACGCAATTAGCAAAAAGCATGACTGCTATTTGTAAATATCCACGTGTAATCAATAGGTTGCGCGTATAGAATTCGTCTTCCATGCGGCAGCCCCCCTCCGCTTACGGGCGCATCTGGTTTAGGTTTTTATCTCCGCCAGCCCCAGGAAACAGATATTCTGCAGAGTTAAGACACACGCCCCCTGACTTGTGCGGTGACCGTGTGAAAAAAAGAACAAGCTTTAACTGCAACCTCCACCTCTTCTGGCGGGGCGAGTGCTGGTCATCACGCCGTTTCGGGGCAGTTTTGCCCCGTCGGCAGGTTTGCCTTGCTCGTATAGGTCAAGGCTTGGATGTAAGACAAGGAAGGGTTTATGGCTCAGCTCAAAAACATGACTGCGGGGGTGTTATTGCCGCTGGCTTCGCCGCCGGCCTCTGTGCGTAGTTATGATATTTTGACGTACAGCAAAGGCAAGGTTGAACCGGCGGTATTTTTGTCGTGCCGTGAGCAGACGCTGACGATGCACGTCAACGGGGTTCCTTTTGTGCGGGTGGCCTGTTCGGGCCAGCATTTGCAGTACCTCGTGCCGGGGTTTCTCTATTCGTGCGGGGTTATCAACAGCCTGCGCGATCTGGCCGGTGTGGACGTAACGCCCCTGCCCGCCGAGGGCGCAACGCCTGACGGGGCGGAAGAAGTGCGGGTGGATGTGCTTTTGCAGACCCCCTGCTGTAGCAAGGCGGCTGCGCATGCGGGGCAGGCCGCCCCAAAACTCACCATCACTTCGGCCATGGGCTGGAACCTGCCCATGTCGGCCAAACGGCTGGCCACCATACCCCGCGCCCAGTCTCCTTCCTGGGATCCGCAGGTTATTCTGCGCGGCGCGCAAGAGCTGGAAGAACGCTCCGAAGTGTTTCACCAGACCGGCGGCTGCCACAATGCGGCCCTGCTCAACCGGCAGGGCATGGTTTTTTACTGCCTTGATATTGGCCGCCACAACGCCATTGATACCCTGGTGGGCTACATGCTTGTGGAAGGCCTCGACCCCGCTGAACACATGATTGTCAGCAGCGGGCGTATCGCCTCCGAAATAGCGCAAAAAGCCATTCGCGCTGGCGTACCTGTTTTTGCCTCCCTTTCTCGCGCCATGTCGCGCGCCGTGGATCTGGCGCGTGCTACCGGGTTGACTCTGCTGGGCAATGTTAAGTCCGGCAGCATGCACATATATCATGAAAACGGGCAGCTGATGCTGCCGTGATGCCGTTGCCGATAAGGACAAGGAGCGCTGTATGGCTGATATGTTGAGCAAACTTAGACGTGCCGATGAAGAGTTGCTGCTCGAAAATCTTTCGCGCCGCGGATTCATCAAGGTAACCTCGTGCGCGGCACTTGGATTGGCCACGCTGCAGGCCTCGGAGGCCCTGGCCACCATGAAGGCCTCGCCGCTGGTAATTATGGAAAAATCGGCAGGCATGATTGTGGGCGATCCCACACTGTGCGTGTGCTGTCAGCGGTGCGAGCTTGCCTGCACTGAATTTAACAATGGCAAGGCCGACCCCAAGCTCGCGCGCATCAAAATAAGCCGCAACGCCATGTTTGGGCCTGACGGCGGGCTGGAAAACGCCACCAAGGGCATCTACGGCTCAAGCTCGTTGGTTATTCAGGATACCTGCAAGCAGTGCCCGCACCCGGTGCCCTGCGCCACGGCCTGCCCGCAAAACGCCATCGTTGCCCAAAAGGGAACCGGCACGCGCATGGTGCTTAAAGACCGCTGCGTGGGCTGCCGCCTGTGCCAGAAGGCCTGCCCCTGGGGCGTGATGACCTTTGACGAGGAGCAGGGCAAGGCCGACAAGTGCTTTTTGTGCAACGGCGCGCCCAAGTGCGTGGAAGCCTGCCCGGCAGCCGCCCTGCGCTATGTGCCCTGGAGCGACCGTACCCGCGAGGCCACCACGCGCGGATCGTTCTCGATGATGATTCCCGATGACCGCCGCGCCGCGTGCAACGCCTGCCATGTGGAATCGCCCGGCGGACCGCGCAACCTCAAGTACGAGCAGTAGCGCATCCGGTGCGCTGCGGGCAGCACGGCGCAGCGCGGGCATTTACAGGAAGTATGCTCCTTTTGCGAGCTGGAGGAATTTATGGCCAGAAAATTCGGCGGCTATCAGGGCAAGGGCCTTAGGGTCAACCTGAGCACGGGCCGCATCACTGTTGAGGACACCTACCAGTATCTTGACCTTATTGGCGGCACGGGGCTGGGCTACAAGGTTTTTTGGGATGAGGTGCCGCCCAAGACCAGGGCCTATGACGAGGCCAACAAAATCGTTTTTGCCGTGGGGCCGTTGGCCGGCACGGGCGCGTTGTGCAGCGGGCGTACCGCAGTCACCACCATCATGCCCGTTTCGTGGCCGCAGCACCTGATCGGCTCGGGCCACATGGGCGGCAATTTTGCCGAACATCTTAAATACGCGGGCTACGACTTTCTTATTATCGAAGGCAAGGCCGAGCGCCCCGTATGGCTGCACGTGCGCGACGGGCAGGCCTGGCTCAAGGACGCGAGCCATGTCTGGGGGCAGGGCACGCGCCGCACCACACGCGTGATCAGTGAGGAAGTGGGGGCGGACAATACCGTTGCCGCCATCGGGCCCGCTGGTGAAAATCTGGTTCCGTATTCCGTGGTGGTCAACAGCCGCGCCCATACAGCAGGTTGCGGCATCGGCGCTGTAATGGGCTCCAAAATGCTCAAGGCCATTGCCCTTCAGGGCAGCCAGCCCGTACACATCGCGGGCGACAAGGCCGACTGGGAAAAGCTCATCAACTACCACCGCACCATCATCGGCGCCAACAACCAGCATGTGGTTCCCAACTTCCCCAGCCCGCTTTTTGAGTACTGGGACGCCGGTTCCCGCTGGGTGGGCGCGCCGGGCAAGCGCTGGGGCGCATCCGAGGCCTCGGTTACGCTTACGGGCGATGTGCGCTCGCTCAACCGTATCTCGTACCGCACCAACAATGCCGCCTACTTTCTGGGCGACAACGTGTGGCAGTACACCGTGCGCAACAACGGCTGTTTTTCATGCCCCATCCGCTGCTACACCGTGATGAAGGACGAGGACACGGCCAGCAAGTTTGGCGTCAGCCCCATTCAGTTCAATACCTGCGTGGGCATGTTTGGCGGGCGTGAGTGGTTTCCCAAGCTTTCGCGCAAAAAGAGCGACCTGGCGCGTCAGGCCGGTTTTGTGGGCATTGAGCTCATGGATGATCTGGGCGTGTGGGAAAACTACGGCCAGCTGTTCCGCGACTTCAGCACCATGTACGAAGACGGCATATGGAAGCAGAAGCTGGGCGCGGACGAATACAAGTCCATTCCGTGGGATATGGTGGACGCCTGCAACCCCGAATTCATCAAAACCGCCGTGCATCGCATTGCCTACAAAGAAGGCGAATTTGGCCAGCTTTTGGGCATGGGCACAGGTTACATGCTCGAAAAATTGGGCATTTCCGAAGAAAAGTGGAAGGACGACCACCGCACTGTTTACTGGAAGATGGGCCACCCCAAGCACCACGCCAACGAGGACGACGGTCAGGCCGGGTGCGTCATCAACACCCAGTACAACCGCGACCCCATGTGTCACTCCAACTGCAACTTTGTGCGCAGCGGTCTGCCCATTGAAGTGCAAAAGCGCCTTGCCGAGCACTTCTGGGGTTCCGCCGACGCGGTGGACGCCATCGGCGACTACAAGCCCACCAACAAGTACAAGATGATCCGCGCCAAGTGGTCCATCGAGCGCAAGGAACTGCACGACATGCTTTCGTTCTGCAACTGGATGGGGCCGTGGATCTCCACCCCCAACAAGCAGGATGGCTACATGGGTGATAACAGCCTTGAAAGCAAGTATTACCGCATTCTTACCGGCCATAATCTGGACGTCAAGGAACTGGACCGCTGCGCCGAGCGGGCATTCAACCTGCACCGCGCCTACACTGCGCGCCAGATGCAAACCACGGACATGCGTAAAAAGCACGACCAGTACCCCAACTGGCTGTTTGAAGACAAAAAAAACAAGGCTCCCTTCACCAAGGGCACCATCCGCATGGACAGGGCCGACATCGAAAAGAGCCTCGACCTGTTCTACGAAGTGCAGGGCTGGGACGTCAAAACCGGCCTGCCCGGCGCGACCCATTACCGTTCGTTGGGCCTCAACGATGTGGCCGACACCATGACCAAGGAAAAGCTGGTTCCCGGCGCGTAACCTTGGAGAGCTTATGAACGATCAAAATCAGGCGCAGGCTGTCGCTCCCCTTGGTGGGGGCGGCCCTGCCCCCCAGGTGGAACAGCCCGCCACCGCCAATGCGCAGCAGGCGGCGCAGCCCGAGGACCAGCAACTGGTAAACCAGCGCAAGGCCGACAAGGTGCTGCTGGTGGAAACGCTGGCCGATTTCAGCAGCGACGAGCGCCTTGTGACCGTCGACGAACTGCTGGCGGCATTTGTGGAACGTGCGGCGGCAGCGCCGCCCGTTACCGTCGCTCAGGTGCGCGAAGAGCTAAACAGTCTGCCCGACCCCCGCTTTGAGGGGCCGGATTCGCAAAACGTGGCCGCTGACATGGCCCGCATCAAGGCCATGGAAAAAGCCCAGCCCGGTTCGGCCCCCGACCCGGAAGTGCCGGGTCTGCGCAAAACCCGCCGTCTGCTGAGTCGCAGACAGTTGCTGGGCTCGCTGCTGCATCCTGCAGAGGCTCTGGCCGCTACGGCGGAAACCTCCGCGCAGGCCACTGAACCAGCACCCGTGGCGGAATCCGCCCCGGTCGCTGCCGCCCCCCGCGTGGTGGAGGGCGCATACGCTGCCGCCCTGCTGGCTGAGCTGACGGCGGAGGATGACGACGTGGCGGTTTTTACCGCCTGGGACGGCAAGGAATATTATCATTACAAGCCGCAAATGAGCAGCCTGTACGCCCGTATACTTTCTACGGGCAACAACAGGATGGTGCAGATAGCCAGTGTGGTGCGCGAGAGCTCGCGCGACTATCCCCGGCCTGTGGCCCTTGAAATATTTGAATATCCGCCATTTCTGTTAGAGGCCGAGGCCTTGCAGCAGTGCCTGAACCAGATGGCGGCAGACCCGGAATACGCGGACATCAGGTTTACGGAAAGCTCCGTGGGCACAGTGTACCTGTATTCCACCCGGTATCTTGATGAGGATTACGCAGCCTTTTTGGCTGAAAACCAGGATGTGGGCGCTATTGCCAGCCCATAGGCCGCAGGGTGCGTGTTTTGGCGCCGCCTTGGCGGCTTGCCCCACGGCAGAAACGGGGCATGAAATGACGCAATGCGCAAGCAGGGGAGGATCGCCATGCGGCGCAGACAGTTTTTGAAGATATTGGGCCTTGGAGGCGTGGCGGGAGCCGCGCTTCCCGGCACTGCCGGGGCGGCCCGCTTTGCCTATGACGGAAGCCCCGATGCCGTTGGCGTGCTGCACGATTCGGTGCGCTGCATCGGCTGCCGCAAGTGCGAGGCCGCCTGCAACAAGGTCAACGAGCTGCCCAAGCCCGCCAAGCCCCTTGACGACCTGTCGGTGCTCGACACCACGCGCCGGACCCACGCCGACGCCTATACCATCGTCAACAAGTACTTCCCCGAACCGGGGAAAAATCCGGTCTTCCGCAAGATCCAGTGCAACCATTGCATGGAACCGGCCTGTGCTTCGGCCTGTTTCGTCCACGCCTTCAAAAAGTCCGAGACCGGGGCCGTGGTCTACGACCCCACGGTCTGCGTGGGTTGCCGCTACTGCATGGTCGCCTGTCCGTTCAACATCCCGGCCTATGAGTACCACAAGGCGCTCACGCCCCGGGTCATGAAATGCACCCTGTGCCAGCCGCGCCTGCTCGAGGGCAAGCTCCCGGGCTGCGTGGAGGCCTGTCCCAAGGAGGCGCTCCAGTACGGCAAGCGCCGGGACCTTTTGAACATCGCCTGGGACCGCATCGGCGCCAATCCCGGCCGGTACGTGGAACACGTCTACGGCGAACGGGAGATGGGCGGCACGAGCTGGATCTATCTGGCGCCCAAACCGTCGTTTGCCGCCCTGGGCTTCGACGAGCACCTGGGCGACACCTCGGCGCCGGAGCTGACTTCCGGGGCCCTGGCCGCGGTGCCGGCCGTGGCCGGCGTGTGGCCGGTGCTTCTGGGCGGCATCTACGCCATCACCAAGCGCAAGGAAAAGATCGCCGAGGAAGAAAAGAAGGCCGCCGTCGACGCCGCCATCGCCAAGGCCAGCGCCGATGCCGAAGCCAAGCTCTCCGAGGAGCTGGCCAAGGCCGAAGTGGCCAACAAACGGCGCATCGAGGTCGAGGTGAAAAAGGCCCTGGAGGCCGCCCACAAGGAAGCCGAGGGCGGGGAGGACGCGTAATTATGACTGCGGAACACAAGAAGCGCGGGACGCTTTTCACGCCCGGCAACATCATCGCCGGGATCATCCTGGCCGCCGGACTCGTCGTCACCGTCATGCGCTTCACCATGGGCCTCGGGTCGGTCACCAACCTCTCGGACAACAATCCCTGGGGCATCTGGATCGGCTTCGACCTGTTGTGCGGCGTGGCCCTGGCCGCCGGTGGCTACACCACCTCGGCCGCCTGCTACATCTTCGGGTTCAAACGCTTCCACGCCGCCGTGCGGCCGGCCATCCTCACCGCCTTTTTGGGCTATGCCCTGGTGGTGTTCGCCCTGCACTTCGATGTCGGTCGTCCGTGGCGCCTGGTCTACCCCATCTTCTACCAGCAGGGCACCACGTCGGTCCTGTTCGAAGTGGGCCTTTGCGTGTTCATCTACCTGACGGTGCTCTTCCTCGAATACCTGCCAGCCGCCCTGGAGTGGTTGGGCGGTTTCGACAAGTACCGGGGCATCCTCATCAAGGTGACCATGGTGCTCACCATCCTGGGCGTGATCCTGTCCACGCTCCACCAGAGCTCCCTGGGCGCCCTCTACCTCATCGCCCCCTCCAAGCTCCATCCGCTGTGGTACACGCCGTACCTGCCGCTCATGTTCTTCCTGTCGAGCATGTTCGCGGGCCTGTCCATGGTGATCTTCGAGGGCACGCTCTCCCACCGGAACTTCCATCACAAGATGGATGACGAATACAACACCAACTACGAAACCCTGCAAATCGCCTTTGCCCGGGGCTCGGCCTGGATCATGGCCGGCTATCTGGCCATGAAGCTCCTCGGGCTCGCCATGGACAACCGCTGGCACTACCTCTTCACCGGCTTCGGCGTCTGGTGGCTGTTCGAGGTGATCGGGTTCGTGGCCCTGCCGTGCTACTGTTACGCCGTGGGCTACCGCGACAAGAACCTGGGGCTCATCCGCCTGGCCGCCCCCTGGACGGTCATCGGCATCGTGCTCAACCGCTTCGACGTGAGCCTGGTGGCGTTCAACTGGCGGCTGCCGAGCGTGGATCGCTACTTCCCGAGCGTCGGGGAGATCATCATTTCGCTCTTCGTGGTCACGGTGGGCGTGCTGGTCTTCCGGTTCATCGTCACCCGCATGCCGATCTTTTACACGCATCCGGCCTACAAGGATTCCTCCCACTAACCATCCGGAGAAGGAATATGTTCAATACCTTGCAAGACTTGCTGCTCCACAACAAGAGTGTCACCTATGTGATCATGGCCGTGGTGCTGCTGTGTTTCGTCGGCTTCTGGCACTTCCTGACCGACAAGGAAGAGCGCAAACGCCGCTACTAGACCGGCCGGATCATTATCCAGAAGGAGAAGACCATGTATGCATTCCTGACCGGTCCGATGCTCTGGCTGTCGTTCGCCATCTGCATCCTCGGCTGCGTCTATCGCATCGTCATGTATATCAAGGGGCTCGATTGGCAGCTCGACCGGGTGCCCTACGGCTACTTCCGCGAGCTGGCCCTGCGCGGCGCCCTGCGGTCCATCTGGCATTGGCTCGTGCCCTACGGTTCGCGCAGCTGGCGGAAAAGTCCGTTTTTCGCGGCGGCCTTTTTCCTCCTGCACATCGGGGTCGTGCTCGTGCCGCTGTTCCTCTACGGCCATGTGCTCATCGCGAAGGAACGTTTCGGCCTGTCCTGGCCGACCCTGCCGGCGGGGCTGGCCGACGCGTTGACCATCCTGGCCATGGCCGGGGCGGTGTTCATCGTGCTGCGGCGCTATGCGTTGCCCGAGGTGCGCATCATCACCACGGGCCACGACCTCGCCATCCTGACCCTGACCTTCGCCGTGCTCCTGACCGGATTCGTGGCCTCGCATCAGGCCGGTGACGGAAACGGCTGGCTCCTCGCCCATATCCTGTGCGGCGAGGCGACGCTGCTCGCCATTCCCTTCACCAAGCTGTCCCATGTGGTGCTCTTTTTCTGCTCCCGGGCCCAGATCGGGGTGGATTTCGGCGTCAAGCGCGGCGGCCAGCGCGGTCGCGGCATCGTCTGGTAAATCGCGCGGCACCCCGCCAAGGAGACATACGTCATGCCTGAAGGAAAGTTCTGCAACAAGCAGCCGATCAATACCGAGGAGGCGCTCAAAGCCCTGCTCTCGGATACCCGCGGCGCCAAATATTACGAGGAAATGCTCTCTCTGGACGTGGACCGGGAAAAGCTCTGGTCCAGCATCCAGAAGACCATGAAATCCCGCATGCGCACCTGGCTCGACATCTGCGCCCGGTGCGGCCTGTGCGCCGAATCCTGTTTCCTCTACCTGGTCAACGACCGGGTCCCGGAACAGGTGCCGTCCTACAAGATCCATTCGACGCTCGGCGAGATCATCCGCCGGAAAGGCGACGTGGACAACGCGTTCATGCGTCACGCCATGGAAGTGGCCTGGTCGCAATGCACCTGCTGCAACCGGTGCTCCATGTATTGCCCGCACGGCATCGACATCGGCATCATGATGGGCTATCTGCGCGGCCTGCTCTATGCGCAGGGCTTCGTGCCCTGGGAGCTCAAGATCGGGGCCGGCATGCACCGCGTCTACCGGGCCCAGATGGATGTCACCACCGAGGACTGGGTCGAGACCTGCGAGTGGATGGCCGAGGAGCAGCAGGACGACTGGCCGGGCCTGGAAATTCCGGTGGACAAGGAAGGCGCGGACATCATGTACACCTGCAATGCCCGCGAACCCAAGCACTACCCCGAGGATCTGGCCGAAGCGGCCATCCTCTTCCATATCGCCGGCGAGAACTGGACCGTGCCTTCGGAAGGCTGGGAACAGACGAGCCTGGCCATGTTCGCCGGTGACTGGGAAGCCTGCAAGCTCCAGGTGCAAAACGTGTACGCCGCCATCGACCGCCTGAAGCCCAAGCGCGTCATCGGCACCGAATGCGGCCACGCCCACCGGGCCACGGTCGTCGAGGGTCCCTACTGGGCCGGCCGGCCCGACGGCCAGCCGCCGGCGCCCTACATCCACTATGTCCAGTGGGTGGCCGAGGCGCTGCGCACCGGCAAGCTCAAGATCGATCCGACCAAGCGCATCAAGGTGCCGGTCACCTACCAGGATTCCTGCAACTACGTGCGCAACTGGGGGTTGGCCGAGACCGCCCGCGAGATCCTCTCCTACATCGTGGAGCCGGGGTATCTGCACGAGATGACCCCGAACAAGGAACACAACTACTGCTGCGGCGGTGGCGGCGGCTTTAACGGCATCGGCAAGTTTCGGCCCCAGCGCAACAAGGCGCTTTTGACCAAACGCGACCAGATCCTCGCCACCGGTGCCAAGCTCGTCATTTCGCCCTGCCACAACTGCTGGGATGCCATCCGCGATCTGGAAGAGGTCTACAGCATCGGCATCGACTGGTCGTTCCTCAAGCCCTTGCTGCTCAAGATGGTGATCGTGCCCGATCACCTGAAGCCCAAGGACGACGGGGACGCGGAGGAATAGGGCCCGGCCCGCGCGGCAAGAAACGACCTTCACCGTTTAGGGGGTAGGGAATGTTTGGCAAGATCGTGTTTGCGACCACCGGCTCTCCGGAATGCGACAGCGCGGCCCGGGTGGCCTTCGACATGGCGGGCCGGTACGGATCGGAGATCATCCTGTTCCACTGTCTGGGCATCCCGGGCAAAGGCGACAGCAATCTGGTCCTCGACGTGCGCACCGGCGAGGAAGTGGATGCCGACGAGGAATATCTCGAAGGCGTTCGCGAGGAGCTGCGCACCACCTATGCCGTGCAGTTGACGGGTTGCCCCAGGGCCCGCATCGAGCTCGCCGTGGGCATCCCCTCCCGGGAGGTGCTGCGCATCGCCCGCAAGGAGGACGCCGATCTCATCGTCATGGGTGCCCAGGACAAGGCGCTGGATGTCGGCGGGTTCTACCGTCGCGGCGTCATTGGCGCCA
>Ga0183101_1000417_pt4 | contig 14259 bp, 14 predicted proteins | sample Biomet3_FD_127790 | JGI IMG/M metagenome (GOLD analysis project Ga0183101, IMG submission 127790) | Microbial communities from bioreactor (seeded with sewage sludge) at LBNL, California, USA - Biofuel metagenome 3 | ecosystem: Engineered > Bioreactor > Anaerobic > Unclassified ... | reverse complement strand
GCGCTCATAATTCCTCTACAATCGGCAGTTTTTATGCCGAAGCACTTGATTTAGCCGCCTATTGCGGCCTGCAGCCTGTGTATTTCAAAAATCACCAACCGAAACGCATAGACAAAAATAGTGAAATCTTTAATATGTCAAATTTTTAACTGTGAGGAAATCAGGTGAAATTAATGGGAGAAACTTTTCTAAGTGTGGGAATTGATATTGGTACGACCACGACACAAATTGTATTTAGCAGATTAACAATTGAGCAACAACAAATTCAAAATTCAGGTAAAGCAACCATCTCGGACCGAGAAATTATCTATCGTAGTGCAATTTACTACACTCCACTAAGCTCCCCCTCAAAAGTAAATTCAAGGGCTATTGCCAATATTATTAAAGCTGAATATAAACTTGCAGGCTTTTCTCCTTCTGATATTCATAGTGGTGCTGTTATTATAACTGGAGAAACCGCAAGGAAAGAAAATGCTCTTGCCATTTCCAACACTCTTTCTTTGGCTGCCGGTAAATTTGTTGTAGCAACTGCAGGGCCGGAGTTAGAAGCCATTCTCTCCGGACAGGGAGCCGGAGCAGCCCAAATGTCGGAAAAAATAACAGATAAAGTTATTAATTTTGATATTGGCGGCGGTACAACAAATGTATCCGTGTTTTTTAACGGACAAGCGGAAACTCCCTTTGCGCTTGATATTGGCGGACGCTTAATCAAATTTTCCGTAAATAGAACCATAACCTATATTTCTCCTAGGTTAAAACCCCTTATTAATGCCCTAAATATTCCATTATATATAGGTTTTCAGTGCAACCTTGCAGATATTTATACCCTCTGCCGGCAACTTGCCGCGATTCTTTTAGATTACACTAATGGTAGCAAGGGCGGCATTTACGGAAAGGATTTGCTAATCACGGCGGCACCGCGTTCCCAACACTATCACACAGTCATGTTTTCCGGCGGTGTTGCCGAGTATATCTATCATCCGATAGCAGACATATCTTGGGAAAGCATACTCAAATTTCAAGATATCGGTATAATTTTAGGAAAATGCATAAATGAACTGTTTCTATCCTCCGGCTTGCAAATTCTACAGCCAAAAGAAACTATCCGTGCCACTGTTATTGGTGCTGGCATTTATAGTATGAGTATAAGTGGAAGCACCGTAAATATCGACGAAGAAATTCTTCCTTTAAGAGACATTCCCGTCATAAAGCTACAGGAAAATATTTTTTACCTCCCCAATGCCGATAAGTTTATTGCTGAAAAATTGGCAGTCTATAAAGAATCGTCTGTAGCCATAGCTTTTGCTGGGCCTAAAAGTCCAAGCTATAATGAGCTCAAAGCAATTGCCAAATGTCTAGCAACTGCCGATGCTCTAATACACCTTGAAAGTAACCCTCTTATTGTTGTTCTTGAACACGATTTTGCCAAAGCATTGGGGCAAACACTACGTCCCTTATTGCCACTTAAGAAAAAAGTTGTTTGTATAGACAGAATTGCAGTTAAGGAAAGCAGTTACATTGATATTGGCCGTCCAATAGGAAATGTGCTCCCTGTTGTCATAAAAACGCTAGCTTTTCACTAACTTTTTTACAATTTTAGGCTAACACCACTATTTTTCTTCTGCAACATTATTTGAACAAGCGAAACGATTTGGGCACCGGCCTCTACAGGCGGTGTCCCATTTTTATGAATATTTGAAATAACATTACGCTGGCTTTCCGGTTTATCAGGACTTGATTTGTAAGCAGCATAGCAACTTAGACTTTCATCGGTGCCCAACCCCGGCCTTTCTCCGATCAAAAGAACTGTAACTTCAGCACCTAAAACATACGTAATCCAATCCATTACTGCTACTCTAGAATATTTAACAAAAATCGGTGTTCCCACTGTTAAATTTTGTGCGGCAAGGCCGTCAACAATAACCGGATAAATATCCGGTAGGTTGGCTGGAATAGCCGGGGAGCTGAGTCCGTCAGCCGCTATTATCTGCACATCAGGATTATGCTTGCAATTACGGCGGATTTTTTCCAGCGTTTCTTGGGAAAAAATCCGCCCTTTATCAGGTCGAGTGATATATTCTTCTTTACAGCTAACAAGAGTTTGAACTTTTAAAAATCCCATATGGTCGGCTACTCTATCATTTACTTCTGTCCAAACAGCATCCATTGCCACAGCATGATCAGCACGTAAACGCAGCATAGTTTGCGTTAACAATCTTTCCCCTGCACGTCCGATACAAATGCGGGCCGTTGTTGTTTTCTTGAGACGCCTGCAGATTTCTAAATCTTTTGGGTTCTCAACGGTGACTTGCTGAGACAAATCTATAGCTGAGATATCTTTGTTTTGGGTATTCATGTAATGCCTCCTCTCATAAACCAAAAATAGATGGGTCTCCTGCATCAGACGTCAATTGTCCATTTTGCATTATTCCAAGTTCTTCCATCCGTTTTTCAAATTCTCGAATTGGCCTTTTACCCAACAAACTGCGTACTGCTGCGATATCATGAAAACTTGTAGACTGATACATTAACATAATATCATCTGCTCCAGCCACACCCATAACATAAGCACAATTAGCCATGCCTAACAGCATTAAGAGATTATCCATGTCATTTTGGTCGGTTTTCATATGATTGGTGTAACAAACATCAGCACCCATGGGTATGCCTGTTAATTTTCCCATGAAATGATCTTCTAGACCAGCCCGTATAACTTGGCGACCATCATAAAGGTATTCAGGGCCTATAAACCCAACAACCGTATTAACTAAGAACGGATTATAGTACTTGGCAAATCCATAGCAACGAGCTTCTAACGTAACCTGGTCTGCATTATTATGTCCTTCAGACGAAAGTTCCGAACCTTGCCCTGTTTCAAAATACATAAAATTTGCACCTTCTGAAGATTTATGAACTGCCATTATTTCTTTTGCCTCATCCAAAAGGGGGATACTGATGCCAAAAGCATTATTGGATTTTTCAGTTCCCGCTATACTTTGAAACATCAAATCTATCGGTACATCTCTCTTTGCAACTTCCATTTGAGTTGTAATATGAGATAGAACACAATTTTGGGTTGGGATTTGCCATTTATCCATAAACTCTTTTATAGCCCTTAAAATATTAGACACCCCTGTAATATTGTCACTTACGGGATTGACGCCAATAACTGCGTCCCCTATGCCATAACTAAGACCTTCCTTCATAGAGGCCATAATTCCCTCAATATCATCAGCAGGATGATTTGGTTGCAACCTGGAAGCCAAAATTCCCGCTCCTCCAATTGTAGTATTACAGGTTGCCATTACTGGGAGCTTTTTACTGGCATAAACTAAATCTAAGTTTCCCATTAGTTTAGTCACCCCAGCAACCATTTCTCCTGTTAAGCCATCTCTGACTTTAGCAATCTCCTCTGATGGCGCTTTTAAAATAAACTCACGAAAATCTCCTACAGTATAAGCCTTAATCTTGTTATAACTTATTTCGTCGACCATAGAATCTATAATTCTACTAACAGCATCTTTTTCAAAGGGAACCACCGGATTATAACGCATATCTTCCAAAGTAAGTTCCGACAAAACAACTTTAGCAGCAATTCTTTCCGCAGTATTACTTGCGGCGATGCCGGCAAGCGAATCACCTGACTTCTCTTCGTTTGCTTTTGCCAGTACTTCTTTGACATCCCGAAATTTGTATGTTTTACCAAACAGGATTGTTGCTAATTTCACGATACCATCATCTCCTTATTAGGCTATTTTTAAAATTAATAGGGACATATGTATAAAATACCGTAACAACTTCTGCTTCGTGTAATAGATTCCCCCTACATAAAATAATCCTATTAAGTATTTTTTTACCCAATTGTTAAAACAAATATTCCCATAACCATAATTCCTGCACCTACCATGCGCCACCAATTAGCTGCCTCATCCAAACACTTTCTTCCCAAAAAAGTTCCTATAAGAATACTAAATTCTCGCGCAGGTGAAACATAACTAACTTGGCAAAAAGTCATAGCAATCAAGATCAAAATGTAAGATAGTGGACAAAGAATGCCCACGCCCATCGCTTCAGGCCAATTTACCTTCCAATGTTCAAAAACTTTATCACGTTCCCGAAAATTAAATATTAAAAGTGCGATAAATAAGACAAAATTTTGGCACCAACTAATTACTAAAGGGTTAAGAGATAGGGAGCTAACGGCAAATTTATCCCACATAGTATAAGCAGCAATCGTTAATCCGCAAATTAATGCAAGAAAATATTGCCGCTTATTATTTATTTCTACGGATTTTCCTGTTTCTGTGCATCTTGTCAAAACAAAAACCCCGCTAAGAATAAGGCAAATTCCTATTAAAGCCGGTATACTGGGCCTTTCCCCTAGAATAAAAATTGCGCAAATCGTTGCGAAAAGAACTCCACTGCCACGAGTTAGGGGATAAACAACCGACAAATCGCCGTGACGGTAGCAATACTCCAACAAGCAAAAATAAATCATATGCCATAATCCGCTTATTGCCAACCAAATAAGCTGTAGCCAGTTTAGGGACATATCGCTCTTTATGACAATCCACAATACAACAGGCAAATAAACTACTGTAGAAACGGCGGCAACAAGTCCAATAAAAAGACTGCCACCGCCCACTTTTTTTGTAAGATAATTCCATATTGCATGTGTAAACGCTGCCGGAATAACTAATAATAAGACCCAGCCCTCCATATTCCACACCCTTTCTAACCGGCAAGTGGAAGCTGCCGTTATATTGTAGCGATTATCTTTACTAAGCGCTCAATATCTTCCGGATTCACTTCTCCGATGTTGCCAATTCTAAAGGTGTCAACCTCACTTACTTTACCTGGGTAAATAACAAACCCTTGCGCTTTTAATTTATCATAAAAAGTCCGAAAATCAAATTCATCCTTAGGATAACAAAAAGCTGTTATAATTGGTGATTGTATAGCTTGTGGTAACAAGGTTTTATAACCAAGCTCAGGCATTTTTTTACCTAAGATTTCTTGATTCTTGGTATAACGCGCTTGCCGGGCAGGTACTCCGCCTTCTTCTTCTAGTTCAAGCAGGGCTTGGTGAAAAGCTCTAACAACATGGGTGGGAGAAGTAAACCGCCATTTTCCATGTCCTTTTTCCATAGTATCCCACTGATCAAATAAATCCAGTGACAAGGAACGTGCCAAACCTTGCGTTTTTAATAATGAAGTTCTTTTCGCAATTACAAAACCAAAACCTGGAACTCCCTGTATACATTTATTCGCACTGCTTATCATAAAATCGATATTAAGTTCTGAAACATCAATTGCTATACCACCAAAACTGCTCATAGCATCAACAATAAAGGTTTTATTAAACTTCTTTACTATTTCACCAACTTCACCAATTGGGTTAAGTATTCCTGTGGTAGTTTCACAATGTACTACGGCTACATGAGTAATAGCAGTATCCTTCTGCAAGGTTTTTTCTAACTCCAATAGATTAGGCTGCGAAAGCTCTCCACTATCTTGTACGACAAAATTAATCCCCAATACTTTAGCAATTTGGCCTATCCTCCGACCATACGCTCCGTTAGCCAAAACCAGCAATTTTCCCTCGGCAGGAATAACGCTGCCAATAACAGACTCTACAGAAAAGGTGCCGCTGCCTTGCATTAAGATTGCAGTATAGTTATCAGTATCAGTGGTTGCTATTTTTATTAGTTTTGCCCTAACCTCTTGTACTAAAGAATTATAATCATCATCCCATGTGCACCAGTCCCTAAGCATTGCTGCTTTCACTCTTTTAGATGTAGAAAGCGGCCCCGGCGTTAATAAAATATACGGGTTATCCGGCAAAAGATTTAAATCCATATTATTACTCCTCCTTATAGTTTAATATCCTCAGTTTTTGAACAATACTCACTTATAGCTTTATCAATAATAGTCACTGCCAAGTCTAATTCTTTTTCTGAAATTATAAGAGGCGGTGATAAAGTAAGAACATTCCCCTGGGAAACTTTGAAACTCAGCCCTTTTTCAAGACACGAGTACATAACCTTCTCAGCCGCATCCGTAGCAGGTTCTTTAGTAATTGGGTCTTTTACAAGTTCTATAGCATACAATAACCCTATGCCACGTATATTGCCAATTATTGCATGTTTTTTAGCAAGTTCTTTTAATCTTTTTTTTAAATATATCCCCAACTTTATTGTGTGAGACAATAAACTATTATCTTCGATATATTTTATAACTGCTAGAGCTGCTGCTGAACCAACCGGACTTTTTTCATGAGTATAATGACCTATTGCCGTATGTACGGCAACATCCAATTTTTCTCTAACTATTAAGGCCGATAATGGAATAATACCACCTCCAAGCCCCTTTCCTATTATTACCATATCAGGTTCAACACTATAATTTTCAAAGGCAAACATTTTTCCTGTTCTGCCTAAAGCAATTGCTGTCTCGTCCAATATCAACAATGCCCCGTATTTATCACACAATTTTCGTATTTCCGAGTAGTATCCTTTCGGCGGAATTTGAACATCGGTATTACGTATAGTTTCCAAAATGACGGCCCCTATATCTCTTTCCTTGGATAAAACAAACTCTATATATTTCACGCATTTCAAACCACAATTTTTGCATTCACCCCACACGCATCTATAATTATTTACAGGCAGGACATGCTCGGTTCCAGGCAACAATGGCCCCAACCCTTCCCGAAAAGTTGCTTCACCTCCAATGGAAAGAGCATCTAATGATGCTCCATGAAATGCATCCCAAGCAGACAAAGTTTTGAACCTACCGGTAGAAATCCTTGCTAATTTTAAGGCTATTCCAATAGAAGAGGTTGCCCCGGGTGCCAGAAGGACTTTATTTAAATCGCCGGGAGCAAGGGAAGAAAGTTTTTCCGCAAGTTCAATTGCACGAGAATTGGTATAGCGCCGAGTACAAAAGGACAATTCATCAAGTTGTTTTTTTACTGCATCAATAACTTCAGAATTTGAAAATCCTACTTGATGAACATTGTTGCCATGAAAATCCATTATTTTTTTCCCTGTCATATCTTCAATGTATATACCTTTGCAACTTTTGAGAGCATTAAGACAAGGAGTGGACAGTGATTGGTGTAAAAAATATTTTTCGTCAGCTTCAAGGATAGCTCTCGTAGTAGGATCAATATGACTTTCTTGCCATGCCAACCTTGCAGAAGATGTGTTTATATCTCCCTCACCTTTACGATAATTTTCATTTTTTTCCACTAGGGCTTTCCCCCTGCTCGCTACGCTCATCAATTTCCGGTAAAATATTTTCTAAATCTCCAATGGTATCTATGACATAATGAGCCCCCGCTTCATAATAGCGCTGCCTTGTACTTGCCATTAACTTATCTAGTTCCTCGGGCTGCATATTTTCAACCTCTTCTTTGGACAACCCTAGTTCACTTCCACCTTTTAAGACTCCCACACTCCACATGTTGGCGTTAACACCTTCTCTGATATCACTTAAGGTATCTCCGACTTTAATAATGTTAGTTAGAGGAAATACCTGTAACTTTATTGCATTAAGGTAGCACATATAGGGATAAGGCCTGCCTGCCGGCACATCACTTGATGTCACCAAGCAATCAGGAGCATAGCCTCTTATTTTAGCTTCTCGTGCGACTATTTCCATCATTTTAGATGTATAACCGGTAGTTGAACCAATTTTAATGCCTTGCTCTCTTAAAGTATCTATTAATTTTAGTGTCCCAGGAATTGGTTCTGCATAGTTAGGTAATATTTCTAATAGCATAGGTTCAAAATCCTTATATAATTCATTAACTTCTGCATCCTCGGGAATGGTTCCAAACGTTTCCCTCCATTTTTTATTAATTCGTTCCATTTTACAAAGAGCTTTAATATGGTCCCATTTCATCATTCCCATGGGAGCGCGAGCTTCCTCATTAGTGATTTCAATTCCTTTGTTTTTGAATACTTCAACAAATACATCTAAAGGTGCGAAACAACCATAATCAACTGTAGTTCCCGCCCAATCAAAAATTACTGCTTTTACCATAATCTACATCTCCTTTGGCTTCTGCCAAGCCATTGTTTTTTTGCGAATTACTCTTGTTGAAAGTTCGTAAATTATTCTTACCACTATATTGGTAAGAATAATTAGCATAGACATAGCAGCAGCGGAGGCAATGTCGCCATTATCTTCCATACTAACGATTGCTACTGAAGATAGTTTGGTTTCTGAGGTATATAGGAATATAACCGCCGATACGGTAACCATAGCCGTTACAAAATAATACATCATAATTTCCATAATGGCCAAAATGGAAATAGGAACCGAAACAGAGAAAAAGGTTTTATAAAAGGGAACAGCCATTGATTCAGACACTAGTTCAAATTCGTTGTCAAGCTTTTTCAGCGCCGCAGTAGCTGTGATAAAAGGAACAGAGTAATAATGAAATACATTAGCTAAAATAATAATTACCATAGTGCCGTAAATCCAGTTGAATGGATTTTCCACTGTACCTATTATCGGTATATCAAACGTTAGCTTGTTGAAAAAAAATGCATAAGACAAACCAATAACTATTCCGGGCAGAGCCATTGGAAGAAGAGACATGGCATAAGTAGCCTGCCTAAGCCAAGGCAAAGGTCGAAGCTTTTCTATTACATATGCATTGGCAAAAGTAATTACAGTTCCCAAAATAGCCGTAAATGAAGCCGCTATAAGGCTGTTATAATAAGGACCAAGGCCATGAGAAGAAACACCGCTAAAGTTATAATTTGCGGCTGTTAAGGAAAGATCATAGGGCCATGCCTTAATAAATGAAGAAAACAAAATTGTAAAATTCAAAAATACTATGGCTCCTGCAACTAACAAGCAGCCAATAAAAAGCAGTATATCCCTATTACGTTTTGGAGTTATTTGATACGGTGTTGATTTTGAGGTTAGAGCTGCACGTTGTTTCTTTTGCATAACACGATCAATAATGAAAGAGAGTATTGCCGGTAATAAAAGAATCATACCAACGGTTGCGCCCATAGTCATATTATGCTGACCAACTACTTGTTTATAAACATCTGTTGCCAAAACATTGAATTGACCTCCAACTATTTTAGGAGCACCAAAATCTACAAAACTCATCGTGAAGCATACAAATATAGAACTGAAAATTGCGTAACGAATGTTCGGAAGCGTAACTGTAAAAAATTTGCGCAAACTACCAGCCCCTAGAACATCAGCAGCCTCATACAATCTGTAATCAGCCGAAGCAAGAGAAATAAACAAAATCAAAAATACTTGGGGAAAAGTATATACCACCTCAGAGATTATTATACCTACAGCGCCGTAAAGATGAATATTAAACATAGGTAATAAACCCAAAAAACCATTAGTAAACAAACCTTTATTTCCGAATAAATATACTAAAGCTATCCCCTGTGCCATAGAGGGTGCAAATAATGGTAATAGAGCAATATATCGAAAAAACGTTTTAAAGGGTATAGCACTACGAACCACTGCATAAGAATATCCCAACGCTAAAAACACTGATATAATCGCAGTTATGGATGAGACATAAATTGTGTTAAATAAAGATTGTAGTAATACCGGATTTTTGAAATATTTAACAAAATTTGTTAGGCCTACATACTCCCCTGCTTCATCAGTAAATGCCTGAGCAAACAATTGAATCATAGGAAGTACAATTGTTATAACTAACCATAGTGTCATGAGAATAATAAGGGCAGCTTGGGTTAGTTTTTCACCACGCAATAGACTTCCCATCCCTGAATATCCACCTACAACAATATTCTTAGCTTTATCCTTAATTTCAGTATGCATAGTTTTTTCCCTCAGCCCGCAGCTATGATCTGTCGGTAGTTTTCACGATAGTTTTCATAATTTAGTATTCTATCTTGCGGTAGTTCAATAGGTAAAATCATATTTTGTTCAATACCCCGCCCTCTAACAACATTTGCCGGTATGTCTACCGTCAAAAAAGACGTCCCTAATTCTTTACCATCTTCTATCAATTGCAGTTTCATACGATAGAAAGAACCATGGAATTCTGAATGTTTTACAACCGCTCGCTCTCCACTCAAATCATCTTTTCCCAAAATTCTAATATGCTCCGGCCGTATGGCAATAAGTTGATCCTTTTCAACAAAGTTGATAGAGCCTATAAAATCTGCAACAAAAGGAGTATTCGGATTCTCATAAATTTCCTGTGGTGAACCTATTTGCTCGACACAGGCATTGTTCATTACTACAATTTTATCTGCCATTGTAATTGCTTCTTCTTGATCATGGGTTACCATTATAGTTGTAACACCAATTTTTTCCTGCAAATTTCTAATTTCGCTACGTAATTTAATTCGCACTTTTGCATCAAGAGCTGATAGTGGTTCATCTAATAAAAGAAAACTAGGGGAAAGTACCAATGCCCTTGCTAATGCAATTCTCTGCTGTTGTCCCCCTGATAGCTGTGCTGGGTATCTATTTTTTATATCTTCCAAACCAACTAAAGCCAATGAATCCATAACTCTTTCTTCCACTTCTCTTTTTAAGGTCTTGCGGCTTTTAAATCCATATGCAATATTTTCATAAGCGGTCATATTTGGAAAAAGTGCGTAAGATTGAAAAACGATACCAAAATTGCGCTGAGAGGGTGGCAGAGATGTAATATCTCTGCCCTCTAACACAATCTTGCCTTGTGATGGTTTTTCTAGTCCTCCTATAATCCTGAGCAATGTTGTTTTCCCGCAACCACTTGGACCCAATAAACAAACAAACTCTTTTTTTTCTAAAGAAAAATCTATTTGTTTTAATGCAGAAAAGTCACCAAAATTCTTTGATATATCTTTAATAACCATAAAAGGATTATCCATAACCACACCTCCAAATATTTAACCCTTGTAATCTATTTTTTGGGCTCGTTTTTAGAACCATAACGCTGTTCCCATTTTTGCAATATACTATCCCTTTGTTTAGCAGCTTCACTAATATCTGTTTTAATTATTGCCTTAAAAGGATCTGTAGGGAAACCATCCGGAACCTTGTAGGAATTTTTAATTGTTAAGAACCCTACATCCCCAAAATACTCCTTCATAGCATCGTCTGAGATAGCCCAGTCTAGGAATATTTTAGCTTCTTTCTTTATATTAGCCTTCTTCATTAACCCATTAGCTTCAACATCCCAGCCAGCTCCTTCTTTTAAGAAAACCACATCAAGAGGAGCACCTTTTTTCTTCTCAACTATACCTCTGTAACCAAAGGTAATACCTAGCGGGTATTCTCCTTGAGCCGCCAATTTTGCCGGTTTGGAACCTGAAAGAGTGTAAATTGCCATGTTTTCATTCAACTTATCCATATATTCCCAAGCTTTTTCCTCACCAAATTTCTGAATAAAACCCCAAACTGTTAAATATCCAGTCCCTGATGAAGAAGGGTTAGGCATTGTAATAAGACCCTTATAGGCTGGATTTAACAAATCATCATATCCCACAGGCGTTGGGAGATTCTTTGCAGCCACTTCTTTAGTATTAACAACAACGCCTGACATAGTAACATCAATGCCTACCCATGTTGGATTATCACCCTTACCTTTAAATTCAGGCAATACCCTTTCAACACCAACCGGTGCATATCCTTCTAGCATCCCTTTCTGATCAAGAGCAAGCAAGCTTGTAGCAGCAACTCCCCACACAACATCTGCTTGAGGATTATCCTTCTCTGCTAGCAGTCTTGCCGTTATGATGCCTGTAGAGTCACGAACAACATTAACCTTAATATCCGGATGAGTTTTTTTGAAAGATGCAAGAAATCTCTGAATCTGGTCATCTTCTAAGGCAGAATATACCGTAATTGGTTGAGCTTTTCCACCTTCCACTGCTTTAGTTGATTTTTTTGTGTCACCGCAACCTGCAACCGTAAGAATTACCAGTAACCCCACTAAAATTGATGTAAGCTTTTTCATTTTTTTACCCCCTTAAAATTTTTTATAAATAAATAAAGATACCTAATAAATCTTCTTTAGGCATCTTTGCTTAAACAAAATATTTTCTCAATCCAGCTTATAAACCAACCGCCCACCAGACCAAAAACTTACGGCACAATTATCTGGCAGCATATAAGGAGCTAAATCACCACTTCGCAGAAAATTAATTGCTTTTCCTGTTTTATTTAAAAAAAACGTATAGTCAACTATTAGTATATTATCATCATAATTACATAAATTTATAATTATGTTATCTCCTTGTGTGTAAGAAACTCCACCAACTTGATGTTCATAAGCATATAACTTAATATCGTTTTCTTCCCCAACTAGTTTAGCAAAATTATTAATCGCTAAATGAAATTCGTCCAAAGTCATTACCGTCTTCATAATATTACCTAACTGCTCCAATGTGTGCTCAATTAACTCAGCCTCCTCTTCGTAACAGCTACACGTAACCAGCATTCCCGGCAACACTAAATATGGTTTTATTTTAACCATAATACACTCCTCCATAAACTGCTTTTATAAAACAAACGAACTCTTGACAATATTGTCAAGAGTTCGTCATTGAACAAAAATTTAATTTATAGATATATTGTACCTGCTCTTTGTAAATTTTACAAGAGAAAATTTCTTTTTTTATTATTTCTTTTTTATTTAAACCAATTAAGTCGTTTTTCTCCTTAATATTGTTAATCATATTTTTACTTTTCCCAACATTATAAGTATATTTATCTTTTCCACAAATACATTTTTAAAGTTAGCTGCGGAAAAAGAAATTATCAACATTTGTAATACAGATGTTTTGAACCCGTATAGCCCTTAATATTAATGCAAACTTATTGACAAACATTGTCAATAAGTTTGCATTAATATTAAGTTTAAGAATAATTATTTCGTAACTTACGAGCACATTATTGCTTATCACTTCATTTTTTCTATTTGCGAAAGATATTAATTGCCAACATTTTGAAGCATATACGATAATATTAAAATTTTTTATGATAACTTTCATTTTTTTCTTATAATTTCTTGAACATTTTCCTATTTTAGTATACACTTTTTGTAGTAATAAAATATTTTGGTTAGGATGATAATATGTTACCAGCAGAAAGACATAAAAAGATAATAGATTTATTATCACATAAAGAGATAGTAACAATTCCTGAATTTATTGATACTTTTAATATCTCCATTGAAACAATCCGCCGTGATTTAACAACACTTGAAAAACATGGCAATATAAAAAAAGTTTATGGCGGCGCTAAATTAATTGATGTTACTGTAGATGAACCAACACTAGAAAACCGACTTACCGAAAAACTACAACAAAAAATATCTATAGGACAAAAATGCTGCGAATTTATCCAAGATGGCGACTGCATATTTATTGACAGTGGATCTACCACATACCAAATTGCCAAGTTTCTTGGCAACAAGAAAAATCTCACAATAATCACTAATTCGCTGCCTGTTGTTAACCAATTAATCGGCAGCGATGTTGAACTTATCCTAATTGGCGGACATATAAGGCATAGAGAGCGCTCCGTTGCAACTACCGACTATCTTTTTAACTTTTCAGAGCTTAACATTCAGAAAAGTTTTATATGTGCCGGTGGCATTACCATCGAAAACGGTATTTCTGATTTCAATATGCAGGAAGTTGTTACACGAAAAAATATTATTGATCGCTCTAAAGAAGTATACGTAGTTGCTGACAGCAGTAAGTTTCAGCAAGACGTTACTATTAACGTTGTTCCTTTGTCAAGAATTGATTATATTATTACCGACTCTTATCTTGACCAAAATTTTATAGCCCGCTTGCAAAAGAACAAAATCAATTTTATCCTAGCATAATAAAAGCTCTTGCCTTAAACAATCAACCAAATCTTTTTATTGAATACTAGCCCCCAACAAATTATTGCTTATTCTAAACTTAATCTTTACGCCTCTATACTTTTGTTATAAATAGTTAAGTAATTTAATAAGCCAAGATTTGCTTAAATAAAAAAGACGGAGTGATTTTGTAGTGCACCTAAATGTTTATCTAACATTTGGGTGCACTACATTTTCCCTCAGTCTTTTTTAGTAATTAATATAATCCCATTGCTTTAGTTTTTTGCCTTAAGCTTCTTTTTTTTGTTCTTCCACTAACTTTTGAAAACACAAAGCCCCGTTTAACATCATTGTAATTCCCATAGAAAAAGCATCCTCATCAATAGTGAATTTTGTATTATGTCCTGGATAAATACAACCTTTTTCTGCATTTT
>Ga0183101_1000011_pt3 | contig 14265 bp, 16 predicted proteins | sample Biomet3_FD_127790 | JGI IMG/M metagenome (GOLD analysis project Ga0183101, IMG submission 127790) | Microbial communities from bioreactor (seeded with sewage sludge) at LBNL, California, USA - Biofuel metagenome 3 | ecosystem: Engineered > Bioreactor > Anaerobic > Unclassified ... | reverse complement strand
GATCCGTATTCGCGTCTCAGCTTCGACGGTGATTTCAAAACTGAAATCAAAAAGCTCGATACTGACGGAAGAGTTGTATATGCGGCTTCTCTTTCGAAAATCGTATCATCGGGAATGCGTATTGGTTTCTTCATCTGCAATAAGAACCTCAGACAGTATCTTGAAATGTCACAGGGAAATGCCGGAGTTCAGTCGGTACCTGTAATGCTTACAGTTGCCAATTACATGAAGAACAATGACATCGAAGAGCATTGCAGAAAAGTCGGTGAATACTATAAAAAGAAGGCAGACTGTCTCCTTGAGTGTATAGATAAGTATTTCCCTGAATCGTGCAAGGCCATCACACCTAAAGGCGGGATCTTCGCCTGGGTAGAGGTCCCGGAGACACTTGATCTTGAAGAAACATGGGACGAGCTCATCCATGCAAATGTAGGCGTTGTTCCTTCCTTCGGATTCTCAAGCGATCCGGACACGATCCCGGGAAATGCATTCAGAATATGCTATTCGACTCAGCCTCCTGAAGTAATTGACGAGGCTATGAAGATCATGGGCGACTTACTTCATTCCAAACTCGATTAGAGGGGAAAAATGGACAGAGCGATAATTGAGAAAATCAGACATTCCGCAGACGAGCATTTTGAAGAATGCAGAAAGATCGCGGATTATATGACAGACAATCCGGAAGTCGGATTGGATAATCGTCTGGCAGCCGGCAGGATATCCGAGCTACTGAGAAAAAAAGGCTTTGAGGTTGAAAGTAATTATTGTGGAATCATGAGCGCATTCCGTGCATCAAAAGGAAAATCTGACAACAGACCTAAAGCTGCGATACTAGTTGAAACGGATGCACTGCCGGAGGTCGGACATGCATGCGGCCATTCACTCAGCGCGGGGGCCAGCCTTCTGGCGGCCTTCTGCGCCGAGTCAGTGTATGATGATCTGCCGTTCAATATTGAACTGATCGGTACGCCGGGAGAAGAATTTCCGGGAGGAAAAGTACTTCTGGATAAGAAAGGCGCTTTCGACGGATATGAATTCGCGATCATGACGCACATGGACAACAGAACTTATCCGGACAGCGGATTCCTGGCCTGCAATGACAGGTACATTATTTTTACCGGTAAAGCCAGTCATGCGAGTGACGCTCCTGAAAAGGGGATCAATGCTCTCAATGCTGCCAGGCTGTATATGGATGCGATGGATATGTGGAGGCAGCATATACCGCGTACGACGCAGATACAGGGAGTGGTGGAATTCGGAGGCGATATGCCGAGCACTGTGCCTGACCGTGCAGTATTGAATTACTACTTCAGAGCGAGGACACTCAAGGAGCTCGATGAGATCACTGCGATTTCCGATAGAGTCCTCGAAGGCGTTTCTATGGCGTCAGGCGCGAAGTATGCACAGGAGCAGCGATATGAAACATATGCGGATTTCTACAGGAATCCGGTCGGCAGAAAGATCGTCTGCGATGTGTATGATGAATTCGGCATAGAATATATTGTAAGAAACGATACAAACGGTTCAAGTGATATCGGAAATGTCGACCAGAAGATACCGTGCTTCCATCTGTATATGGCAGCAACTGATGATCCGAATGCATTCCTGCATGATAAAAGTTTTGCGGCATATCTTAAGACGGAAAGCGGATATCAGGGCATGAAGAACGCGGGAATGAGCATGACTGCTGTTATCGGGAAACTTGGTATGCAGGACGGACTTCTGGATGAACTGAAGAAGAAACACAGAGAGTATCGCTCTCAGAATAAATAAGACTAAAAACTGTTTCGACTGAGAAAGGAGAAGAAATGGCTCAAATCATATATGATAAAACGAGATGCAAGGGCTGTCATTACTGCGTTGATGCATGCCCGAAGAAAATTATTACTGTCAGCGGCGAGCTGAATGACAAAGGATACGAAGTCGTGGAATTTGACGAATCACAGTGTATAGGATGCGGATCATGCTATACGATATGTCCTGACTATGCGATAACCATCATCAAGGAGGATTAATAATGGCAGATAATGAAGTAATAATGAAAGGCAATGAAGCGCTGGCTGAAGCTGCTATCCGTTCTGGCTGCAGGTTCTTCAGCGGTTATCCGATAACGCCTCAGACTGAGATCCTTGAGTATATGTCATGGAGAATGGAAGAAGCCGGCGGTGAAGCAATACAGACGGAAGACGAATTATGCGGAGCATATATGCTTTTCGGAGCGGCTGCGGCAGGAGCAAGAGCTCTGTCGACATCAGCAGGCCCGGGGTTCTCGCTGTATCAGGAAGCGATATCTTATCTTGTAGGATCAGATCTTCCTGCAGTTCTGGTAGATGTTTCGAGAATCGGAAACGCTCTCGGTGATATAAGCCAGAGCCAGGGAGACTATGAGCTCATAAGAAAAGGAAATGGTCACGGTGATACTATGGTCATCGCTCTTACTCCGGCATCGGTGCAGGAGATCGTTGATGATGTGCAGCTTGCATATGAACTGGCGGAAAAATATCTGCATCCTGTGATCATCCTTTATGATGCAGCTATCGGACAGATGATGGAAGGCGTAACGCTGCCGGAAATGTCGGAGCATGACATCAATAAATTCGACTGGTCTGTAAAGGGCGTCAAAAAGGGAGAACACGGACGCAAGATCACTAATGTGTCGTATTTCTGCGATGATATGTATGTAGGATATGAGAAATATCTGCGTGATAAATATCAGGCGATCACAGACAATGAGCAGAGATGGGAAAATGTTGAAGTTGCGGATGCAGAGGTAGTCTGCGTCGCCTACGGCATAAGTTCCAGAGTCTGCAAAGAAGCTGTCAGGAATGCCAGAGCGGAAGGCATAAAACTCGGCCTCATCCGTCTCAAAACTATAACACCGTTCCCGGTTAAGGCGTTTGAGGAAATTGGTCCGGACTGCAAGGGCATTGAGATAGTCGAAATGAGTATCAAAGGACAGATGATCGATGATGTCGCACTGGCAACAAAGTGCAATATTCCGCTCTACGGATATCTCACATCATATCTCGTACCGGACAGTGAAAAGGTAATTGAAGTGGCAAAAGATATCCTTGCCGGAAAAGCGGAGGAGGTTTTATAATGGCAACTAAAGAATTTAAGGCTCCGGAAATGCTCCGTACAGGTGATCCGACAGGTTTTTGCCCGGGATGCGGTCACGGTACTGTAGGAAGACTCGGATTTGAGGTACTCGATGAAATGGGGCTTCTGGAGAAATCCATTTCCGTATATGATGTAGCATGTGACTCGCTTTATATGTGGGCGATAGATACCGACTGTGTAGGAACTGCACACGGACGCGCGATAGCGACTGCGGCAGGCGTCAAGAGAGTAAGAAAAGACTGTCCTGTATGGGCATATGTAGGCGACGGCGCGTCGTATTCCATCGGATTCCAGCATACTGTATGGTCGGCCGTTAGAAATGAAAATATTACTGTAGTAATAATCAACAACGGTGTGTTCGGAATGACAGGAGGCCAGATGGCTCCTACAACGCTTATAGGACAGAAGACGACTTCTTCTCCTGCAGGCAGAAGAGCTGATGTCAACGGATATCCTATGGATATAACGAAGATACTTACAGGACAGGATATAGCTTATCTTGCAAGAGGCAGCATAGATACAGTGGCAAACATAAACAAGACCAAGAAGTATATCCGCAAGGCGTTCGAGAAGCAGATGAACAATGAAGGCTTCTCGCTTGTAGAAGTTCTTGCACCTTGTCCGACAAACTGGGGCCTTTCACCGCATGACTCGCTTGAGAGGATCAGGAACGAAGTCATGGAAGTGTTCCCGCTCGGCGAGTACATTGAAAGGGGAGTGAAGTAGAATGTTGACAGAAATTATATGCGCAGGCTTCGGCGGCCAGGGTATCCTTACCACGGGCATCCTCATTTCGTACGGTGCTTTCAAGAACGGCAAAAAGATCACCTGGTATCCTTCATACGGATCAGAGATGCGCGGAGGAACAGCGAACTGTACGATAAAGATAAGCGACGGCGAAGAGATCGCAAGCCCATATGCGAAGGAACTGGATGTCCTTCTGGCTATGAACGCCCCTGCTATTGATAAGTTTGAAGAACGCATCAAGCCGGGCGGTTATCTGTTCGTGAATGCTTCGATCGTTCCTGAAGACAAAAAATACAGAGACGACATCAAGGTAGTCAAAGTTGATACGGTCAAGCTTGCTGAAGAAGCAAATAATCCTAAAGGCGGAAACATTGCAATGATAGGTGTTATTCTGAAGGAAACAGGACTTCTGTCGCTTGAACAGTTTGAGTCATCGATCATTAAATACTTTACGGACAAGGGCAAGGAAAAATTCAACGATGCCAATATAGCGGCACTGAGAGTAGGCTATAACAGCGTCCAATAATAGTATATATACGTATGCACAGGCCGGAATGATATTTTCATTTCGGCCGTATACGTAAATATTGTGTCGGAAAATGCTTTGATTATCGCATGATATGGAATATAATTAAAATCAAAAGGGAAATATATACAGTTTTAAAGAAACAAGGAATGGAGGAGCATAATGGCCACTGAGATGTCGTCCCTTCGGGGACTGGCGACGAGGCAGATCATTCGTGAAATACAATCCGGGCGTTTCCAGCCGGGTACAATTGTTACGGAAGTTCAGATATGCGAAATAGTGGGACTGAACAGGACACCTGTCAGAGAAGCTCTTATTGAGCTTGTTGCCAATGGAGTGATAGAGAAGGTACCTCACAAGGGATATCAGGTTCGTGAATTCGATGAAAAATCGAAAATAGATGTATTTGAAATTATTGCAGTGCTGGATGCGCTGGCTGCCCGTCTTTCTATAGAGAAAATGACAGACGAGGATTTCATGCGCATGAATGAGCTGATAGATCTTATGAATGTTGCAATCAAATATCAGAATTATGAAGGATATAATGATCTGCAGGAACAGTTCCATCATGTTTATATCGATAAATGCGACAATCCGTTCCTGATAAATAAACTGGAAGAAATAAAAGAAAGCGTTCCGAGGTATACGTACTATTCGGACGACAATGAAAAAATGTGGCAGGCATGCGAGCAGGCAAATGAAGAACATAAAGTCATTGTGGAACTGATCAGGAAAAAAGAAGCCCTTGAAGTATCAAGGTATCTGATCTATACACACTGGTTTGCAAAATCCAAATACAAAGATATCATATAGTCATAATGATCGGGAACGGCAGTATCTGCCGTTCCTTTTGCGTCCCGGGGAAACCGGCGCAATCAGAATATGAGGTCTTTGCACGTGTGCGGGATCAGACCGGGAGTCTTTCATCCGGCAGAGAGATCCGACTGTGAAAAAAGTGAATTTACAAATAGGGTACCAATCTGAACTTTTTTATGGAATTGGTACCTTATTTGGAGACTCGCCGGTTTTACGCCGAACAGTATAATGACACAAGAAAATATATTGTATAGATTCTACGCATAAGGTATAATTAGTTAGATTATTTAGATAATCTAACTAATTATAGTATATGAAAGGAAACGGACGGCGCGATATGAAAATAAATAATGAACATCTGAAAAAAATTGCCGACAATTTGCCGTTCGGGCTGGGTGTTTTTTCTCTTGAAGCGGAGAAATACGAACCTGTCATTGTAAATACAGCTTTCATGGAGCTTTTCGGTGCAGAATACCAGGAAGGCCGGCGAAAAGCAGAATTAGATGAGCTTATTATGTCAGAGCGGTCCAGATGTGAAAAAATGCAGTATGACAGTGACGGACAAGGCGAATACAGATGGTACAAGATAGATGTGCAGCACATGGAAATCGGCGGAAGAAAAATAAGTATTGTGTGTGCCTCGGATGTGACAGATGAAACTGAAGCTGCTTCTGAGCAGCAAAAAATGAGAAGAATGTATGAGGCGGCGGTTTCCGATATCGGAATCGTCGTATGGGAATATGATATTGCGGCGCATCGGGTTATAATGGCGGATAATGAGTTCACAAAATATGATTATTCCAAGTTTAATATTGCGAAAGTTATAGAAAATGCACCGTACTCACTGGTGCCGAAAATAGCAGATGATGATGTTGAACAATTTCTGGGGATATATAGAGAGATCGACAGCGGCGCGCCTGAAGCTGCATGTGAAGTATGGTATAAACTAACTCCCGGACAAGAACCCAGGTGTGAACAGATCAGATTGTTCACCATCTATGGAGATGGCGGAAAACCTGTGAGCGCCCTGGGAATAGGCAGGAATATTACTGCACAGAAACTGGCGGAGAAAAAGTATGAACGGGCATATAAAGAACTTGAGGAAGCGCATCCTATGTCACTCGGTTCGTTTCATCTGAACCTGACAACCAACTGGTGCGGAAACGGGAAAAGTCCGCTGGAATTCGTGATGAAACAGCAGGAGAAAGGCACGGCAGACAGTTATTTTGAGGAGTTTGCAAAGCTTATTGCAGACGATGATGTCAGGGATGATTTTTTCAGGACTTTTTCACGGGAGAAACTTCTGAGACAGTTTGAAAACGGGGTCACACAGGTTTCAATAGAATACCCGATCGAATATGAGAACGGAGCGCGGCACTGGCGCAGCGGTCTGCTTTTTATGCTTCAGAATCCTCTGACCGGAGATATAGAAGCTGTCACATATGCGGTAGATATTGATGACAGGAAGCGGAATGAGCTGATCATGGAGAAGCTGACCGGCAGCAGTTTCGAATATATAGCTCTTGTGGATCCCAGACTGGATAAATTCAAGCTATGCAATAAAAGGAGAGGTGATCTGTGCGGTAATGTCGGAGAAACGATGAACTATGCGGGATTCATCGATTTCGTCAAAAAAAACTATGATAAACAGGATGATTCAGAGCCGTATGAACAGACACTTGCACCTGAGAGAATAGCAGAAAGGCTCGAGAAAGACGAATCATTTATATTGGCTTATGACGGCGTAGGACCGGATCATAACAGGCATATCCAGATGAAGTTCAGCTGGCTGGAAAGACCGGGAGGGCTTATACTTGTCATGCAGAGCGACATAACGGAAGCCTTTGAAGAACAGCAGAAACGTCTTGCGCAAGTACAGGATGCACTTTTGCGCGAGGCAAGAGCCAATGAGGCAAAATCGGTGTTTCTGTCGAGTATGAGCCATGATCTGAGGACGCCGCTTAACGGAATAATCGGTTTTATTGATTTTGCGATACGTGAAGAAGATCCGGATAAAAAAATGGATTATTTAATGAAAGTGAAATCATCGAGCGAGCTGCTGCATGATCTGATAAATGATACGCTGGAACTTTCACGCATCGAGAGCGGCAAGGCGCACCTTGACTATGAAGCGGTCCCGGTGAGAGAAATCACACCGGCAGTTATTACTGCGCTGAGACCCGCTGCGGAGATAAAAGGCGTGGAGATCGAAATGAATCTTTTGTCTTCACCGGATACACTGCTCTGGGTCGATAAGCTGAAAATGCAGAAAATCGTATTGAATCTGGTTTCGAATGCGGTCAAATATACTCATGAGGGAGGCCGGGTCCGGGTATCGGTAATTAAACTCGATCCGCCGAAAAACGGATGCAATCAGAGGCTAATAGTCGAGGACACGGGGATAGGCATGAGCAGTGAGTTCCTGGACAGAATATTCGAGCCGTTTGCGCAGGAAAAGCGTTCTGAAGCTTTAACGGTCGAAGGTACCGGGCTCGGACTGACGATTGTCAAGAGATATGTGGACCTGATGAATGGCCGCATAACCGTACAAAGCAAAGTCCATGAAGGTACAAAATTCATGATCGACTTTCCGGTGAAATACGCTGCGGACCGTGAAATGATCAAAGAAAGCAAAGCGGCAGATGAAGCAGTGCTGAAGGGAAAAAATGTATTGCTCTGCGAAGATAACTTTGTGAATATGGAAATCGCCGAGCTTCTGCTCAAAGAAAAAGGCATGAATGTAGAATGTGCCGAGAACGGCCGGATAGGTCTGGAAAAATTCACACAGTCGGAGACAGGATATTATGATATAGTTCTTATGGATATACGTATGCCGGTAATGGACGGACTGGAGGCTGCGGCGGCGATAAGAAAGCTGAGCCGGGAAGATGCGGGCACTGTCTCTGTTGTCGCAATGACAGCGGATGCTTTTGAGGAAAGCAGGACTGCGGCCACAGAAGCGGGAATGGACGGATACGTTACCAAACCTATTGATCCTGAGAATTTTTACAGAATTATTGCAGAGGCGCTTTCATGATGACACAATACATAAAAGGCAGTAATGGATATGATATTCCGTATATGGCGGATATAAAGGGCGGCGAATCTATGGTGGTTGTCGTCAGCATAGGCTTCGGCAGCAGTATCGGCGGACCGACCCCGGCCATGGTATTTCACGCCATGCAGACAATCGGCGCCGGAGTAATAGTCTATGATTTTCCTGCTCACGGCGACAGTCCGTCGGGAGGAGAATGCCTCAGCGTCGGAAACTGCATGAGAGATCTGGAGACAATTGAAGATCTTGCCTGTGAAATGTCAGACGGCGCTGAAACGGCGTATTTTTCATCGAGCTTCGGCGCCTTCATATGTCTGAATTATATGGCGCATTTCGATCATCGCGGGCGGAAATCATTCTGCAGGAGCGCTGCGGTCAGCATGCCGGATGTTTTCTGCAATCTTACTGCAGATAAGACGGAAAATCTGCAGCGTTCAGGTTTTGTCATGCTGAACGAGTATCACCGTCCGATAAAGCTGACGGCAGAGTTCATCAGAGACCTTGCGGATCATGATGTGTTCGCGCTTTACGAAAACGGCCGGCCGGCAAATTGTGCAGATGATAAGATCTGCATGATACACGGAGAGAAGGATGAAACCATTCCTGTCGGGGGCGCAGAGCGTTTTGCAGTAATGTCGGGTGCCGAGCTGGCGGTCGTGGAAGGCGCGGGACACAGGCTGATGGAGCCGGGCAATCCGGAAAAAGTCATGGATCTTGCGAAATCTTTCTATTTCGGCAAGTGACCAGAGACAAATTATCTAAATTACTTTATTTTCCATTTATTCCATGTTATGATATTCGCATCGGCAGTACCACGGCAGACGGAGGAGACATGGAATCGCTTATTTCAAAAGAAGAACTTCTTGATTACCTGCAGAATGATCAGCTGACGGGGCTGAACAACGCGGATACTTTTTATAGAGCAACGCACGAAATGCTGATTGCAGATCCTGATACAGAATATGTAATGGCGCGTTTTGATGTGGACAGTTTCAGCATGGTCAATGAACTGTACGGATTTGAAGCAGGAGATCATCTGCTGATATGCATAGCAGATGTCCTTCGCGGTTTTGTGCGCGGAAGAGGTACCTGCGGCAGGATACATGCCGACATATTTGAGATCTGTGTCACGGCATACGGATTTGATCCGCGTGAGCTGCTGAACCGGATGTACGGGGCACTGAGAGGGCTGGGTATGCTGAACCGGATAACGGGGCATATGGGGGTCTACTGTATTACTGATCACCGGATGAACGCCGCCCTGATGAGCGACAGAGCGAATTCCGTGCTTCGGAGTATCAAAGGCAGTCATGCGGAAGATTATGCGTATTACAGCGACAAAGAGGGCGAGCGGCAGATGCGCGAACAGATGATAATCAAGTGCATGTATGATGCGCTGAAGAGGAAAGAATTCAGGGTCCGCTATCAACCGATATATAAAACTGAGACAGGTCTGCCGGAATGCGCCGAGGCGCTCGTCAGGTGGCACATTCACGGAGATGCCGCGCTGCGTCCTGCAGAGTTCATAAGCATATTTGAAAAATGCGGTTTTATTGTAAAGCTCGATTATTATATCTGGGAAGAAGTCTGTCGTGAAATGAGGATGCGCATGGATATGGGCTCGCAGGTCATGCCTGTATCTGTGAATATGTCGAGATGCGATGTCTTTGAACCTACGATAATAACAGATATTACGGCACTTACAGAGTGTTACGGCATACCGCATGATATGCTGCGTTTTGAGATCACAGAAACAATTTTCGGTGAAGATCCGCGGCGTCTCAGAAGCGTTATTGCAGAAATGCAGGATCTGGGTTTTGTTATCCTGCTCGATGATTTCGGCAGCGGATATTCCACACCATCATCTCTGATAGAAATACCTTTTGATATCGTGAAAATTGACAGGGAATTCATCAGAAATATCACCTCATCCATAAGATGTGAGTACGTGCTGGATTCGATATTCCTGCTTGCTGACAGTCTGGAGGTCCCGGTTGTGGCTGAAGGCGTGGAGAGCGCCGAACAGATGGACAGACTGAGAAAAAAGAACTGCGAATATGTTCAGGGATACTACTATTCGCAGCCGCTGAATCCGGAAGATTATTACGGAATGATAGAGAAAAACCGGCACCGGTGAAGTTGACACGAAGCCTTTGAGTTGTTATGATAGTAAAGTCAAATTCGCCTGCGCCTGTGGCGGAACTGGCAGACGCGCTAGATTTAGGTTCTAGTGGGAGACCGTGGGGGTTCAAGTCCCTCCAGGCGCACCATAAAAAACTCCTCGAAGAGGAGTTTTTTGCTGCATTAAAAGAAGGACTTGAATTTGAAAGGGCGGGAAGGTCTGCTGGACCTTCCCGGGCCGGACACTTTCCGAAGTGTGCAGAACGGCGGATCCACACGTCGAATAGATGAAAGTATCTCCAGGCGCACCATAAAAAACTGAGAGATGATTTCATTCATCTCTCAGGAAAAATATTCTATGTTGTTTTCATTCTGCAGGTTTTAATTGATGCAGATGGTTTACTTGTTTTCCTCTATGTCGTTAAGCCAGTATGGATCCAGTTCGAGTCTGAGCCCACATTTTCCACAATATATTACAAGTGTATCAATGGATTTAGCTACTGCTCCGCATTCCGGGCAGCGTACCCCGCGGCCTCTTTCATCTGCTGCTTTTTTAAGTTCTTCTTCGCTGCATGTCATCAGCTTCTTCGTTTGTTCCGAAAAACGCATAATCAACCTCCTGATTAATAAATAAAGTCATAACTATCCGAGATAGCTTCCGTTGCAGACCTGAATGACCTGTCCGGTAACGCACTGTCCCATATTACTAGCAAGGAAAAGGCAGGCATTGGCCTGGTCAATTCCTGTTGTATCAGGAACTGCGTAGTTGAAGTATGGACCTGAATACTTGAGCCATTCTTCGCCGCCATCCTGTTCACCTCTAAGGTTTGCAAGATGCGCCGGAGTGATTGTAGCGCCCGGAGCAATGCAATTTGCAGTAATATTTGTATCCCACGTTCTGAAAGCGATAGACATTGCAACATTGTTGAGTCCGGCTTTTGTAGCACTGTATACTGTGCCCGCACAAGGCTTTTTACCATTGACTGAAGAAACGAAGATGATCCTGCCTTCTTTCTTTGGAAGGAAGAATCTTTTAAGCGCAGCCTGCGCATAACGGATAGGTCCTGCCAGGTTGATGTTCAGCGTTTCCATCATGTGCTCTTCTACGACGTCATCGATGATTTCCATCTCACCTTTGCCGGCATTGTGCAGCAGGATATCAAGATCTCCGAATTCTTTTTCGATAGTGTCATATACATTCTTTGTATCTTCTGGAGAAGTCGTATCTGCTTTAACTGCGATTGCCCGTCTTCCCTCACGGAGACATGGCTGAACCTTTTCGAGAGCCTGGTTAAGTCTTTTTTCGTGCCTGGCAGTGATGATGATGTTGGCACCTTCATGAGCAAAAACTTTTGCCATATCGAGTCCCATTCCGTAGCTGCCTCCTGTGATAAGGGCTATTTTCCCCTCCAATAATTGATCTTTCATTTACGGTCTCCTTTCCATATGCGTTAGGTCAGGTATATATGCACCAGACTTAACGATTGCCTGTAATTGTACTCTACTGCCGTGTTCAACGTCTGGCAGTCGTTCTGTCCATTTTTGCGGCATGGCGGAAACGGCAACCGCCCGAGCTGTCATGTCAGAATCTTTACATATATTTTTATCAAACTATTCAGCCATTTGGAAGACAAACTTTTTCATATGGGTATCAGATAGTTTAATGTCATAGCTCAGAAAGCAATTTGCTGTGGCAAAAATTAATGCTCAATTTGCCATTCTTTTATATAATATAACATCTTAGAGTACATCTTGCGCAGAGGTGTGTAAAGAATATGGCTAAGAAAAAAATCGAAATGATCTGCTCATCAGCCAGCGCCTTGCCGGTGAACCGTTTACTGTTTGCATCCGGAGAACCATCAGCATTGACAGGCATCATCATGGTATCGGATCTCAGAAGAGACTGCTGTCGATATGATAATAGAATCAATAGAATATGCTCTGTCGTTTAATGAACTGACTGACTTGCGATAGATACAGAGCAGCATGATTTTTGATAACAGTTGTTGTCATTGCATCAAGGAAATACTCGAAATGTTTTGCCGATAAGGGGTAATCCGCATCCCCTTCCGCTGACCACAGCATTTGTTAATGAAGGGAATAAATAAATTGATACCCATTATCAGAGTATTATACTTCTCAAAACGGATAAAACAAATAAAATAATAGTGAAGTCAGAATTATCAGAATGGATTGTAAGCGTGGCCACGCATAGAGCCTTCACCGCAGGCATCTCATTGATTTGCTAAACGGCAGCGGTGGATCTGATATAGAAGTTATAAGAACAAAAAAATTATGGAGGTAGAAAATGCAAAATCAAAATACAGTTAGCAAAATTGTTGACAGCCCGGAAACCCGAAAATATTCGACACAGGGTCTCGTGGCAGCAATGCTTTTGATGCTGACGTGGACTGGCGCAGGCTGGAACTCATTAAGTACTTATTCAGTGTTTGTCGTAAAAGATTTCGGAATTGCCACAGCTCAGTTCATGACGAATTTTGTAATATTAAGTATCGTCAATACAATAATCAGTATTACGATTTATGGGTTCTGCATGAACAAATTCGGAACGAGAAAAATGATCATGTTCGGCGGCCTGATGTGTTCCGCCGGATTCGCGATTTTCGGCATAGCCAGCAATATCTATATCATGTGGGCAGGCGCATTTGTATTTGCCTGCGGCCTTGCGTTCATCAATATCAACACATTGAACGTCATGATCACTGCCTGGTTCAAGAAAAGCACTGCTAAATACACGGGTCTGGGACAGGCTTTCGGTCCGGCTTCGGGTGCACTTTTCAATACAGTATGGGGAATCGTGATGGTCCTGATCGGATGGAGAATTCCATTCTTTATCAGTGCAGTATTTTCACTCATTATGACTTTTGTTATATGGTCAATTTACAGAGAACCACAGGACGTTGGAGTCAAGGCAAGAGGCGAGCTTCAGGTAGAAGCTGAGATGAAAGCGGAACGTGGAGCAGACGTTGAAACGATAGAAGTAGGCCCGACCTTCGCACAGGCAATAAGGATGCCGAGAACATGGCTCCTGTTCCTCGGATATGCTCTTGCCGGAGTATGCGACTACGGTCTTCTCGGAAATTATGCACTTATATGCGCAGGACAGGGATATGGCGATCAGGCCGGGTTCATAATGGGCTTTTGCTGGCTGGCTCAGGTATTCAGTTTCCTGATCCTGGGATGGATATGCGACAAGTTTGGCAGCAGATATGCTGTAGGCCTTTGTTTTATACTTGTTATCTTTGTAGCAGTTGTATTCATGAAGGGCAACGTTCCTATAGGAATGGTGTATCTGTGCGGCGCGATGCTCGGATTTGCAGACGGAGCTGTACAGATGCCAATGGGCGCATCAGCCAGAGAAGTTCTGGGAACCAGAGATTTTGCTAAGAAAATGGGTATCGTAGGCGGCGGATGTTTCCTGGGAGTATCTTTCTCAACAGTTATCGTCGCGGCAATGTTTGATGCTACCGGAAGTTATAATTCGGCATTTATCATGGTAATTGGAGTAAGCATTGTTACAGCGATAATGTTCTACTTAGCTGCAAAACCACAGGAATGGAAAGAATAGTATTTTACACCTGAAAGTAAAAGATATAATAATTCGGCGGATTGCTGCGATGCAGGCAGCAGTCCGCCGAATATATTTTGGCAGGAAGAGAGAGGCATTTGAGCTCCGTAAAAACAAACCACCGACTCAGCGGTGGTTTGATAAATACTATTTTGACGATTCTCTTATGTAGTCACGTATGACGTCTACGGCTTCGTCTATATGTCTGCCCATAGGCATGTCTGCAAGACCGACCATATGTATGCCGCAGCGGTTCAAAGGCAGCAATACTTTGAATGCATTGCATGCTCC
>Ga0183101_1002225_pt1 | contig 14273 bp, 6 predicted proteins | sample Biomet3_FD_127790 | JGI IMG/M metagenome (GOLD analysis project Ga0183101, IMG submission 127790) | Microbial communities from bioreactor (seeded with sewage sludge) at LBNL, California, USA - Biofuel metagenome 3 | ecosystem: Engineered > Bioreactor > Anaerobic > Unclassified ... | reverse complement strand
GGAAGAATTAACCATGAAATACATTCTCGATCTTCAACTCTTCGCTTCCAAAAAGGGCGTTGGTTCGACCAAGAACGGCCGTGATTCGGCCGGACGCCGCTTAGGCGCCAAGAAGTCGGATGGGCAGGTTTGCACCGCCGGTTCGATTCTCTACCGTCAGCGTGGAACGAAAGTTCAGGCTGGCCTCAACGTCATGAAAGGCGGAGACGATACCTTATTCGCTACCATCTCTGGCGTCGTGAAGTTTGAGCGGGTTGGCAAGAACGGGACCAAAGTCTCGGTCTACCCGGTTGCCGCTGCAAAGTAAAGGTTATTCTTCGGCCGAATAGCTGAGGAACAATCGCACTTTAACATCAAAAGGCTGAGCCCAAACGCTCGGCCTTTTTTATTTCTTTACTTCCTGTTAAAGGAAGATGCGCTAAAATAAAACCAATATCAAAGGACACTTTATGAAAAAAGAAAGTCTTTCCGCTTTGCTTTTTGCGGCGTTTGTTCTGCCGCTAAGCGCCTGCGGTGGTAACCCAACCTCGAATTCGTCAGAATCGGCTGGAACCTCCGAACCGCCCGCCTCTTCCTCTGCCTCGAGCTCAACCGCGAGCGGCCCTAGCATCGTTTTCCATTATTACCGGGCCGATGCCGCCTATGACAACTGGGCCTTGTGGCTTTGGGCTGCCCCGAGCGGCGCTGGCGCCGAATACAAGCACACCGGCGTCGATGATTACGGAGCCTTATTCTCTTATTCTTTAAGTACCTGGACTGCCGACGTCTCGGCCTTTAGCCTCGGCTTCATCGTCAAGAGCGCCGGTTCCTGGACCGCCAAGGATCCCGATGGCGACCGCAAGCTCGATTTCTCGACGTTGACCCCGGATAGCAGCAGCAACTACAACGTTTGGCTGAAGAGCGGTGAATCCGATATCTATTACACCGAGCCGCCCAAAGCGACCATTTCCAAAGCCGAGTTCACCGATTTCACCCACGTGGCGGTCGCGACGGTACCGGACGCCTCCTCCTATACCCTTTATGAAGGAGAGACCGTTTTAAAGACCGATACCTTTGCCGCCGCAACGGCTTCTTGGAGCATCGAACTCAGCGAGGCGGCCAGCTTCGAAAAGAATTATTCGATCACCGTGGTCTTCGCTAATGGCGATAGCTTAAGCAAAACCGTCGATGTCTCGAGCCTTTACGATACTTCGGCCTTCGTTAACGCTTACACCTATGGGGAGGGCGACCTCGGCGCCAACTATAGCGCTGCCTCCACGACCTTCAAAGTTTGGTCGCCGGTCTCAAGCGCGATCACCTTACGCCTCTATAATTCGGGCACGCCCAATAGCCTCAGCCCGACCAAAGGCGATGACACCCACATCGATGCTCCGATGGTCCGCGGCGAAAAGGGCGTTTGGTCTTTGAAAATCGACGGCGATCTCGCGGGCAAGTATTATACCTACATCGTTAGCAATGCCCATTATCAGGAAGCCGAAGTCGTCGACCCCTACGCCAAGGGTTGCGGCATCAACGGTTTACGCGGCATGATCGTCGATTTTTCGAAAACCAACCCCGAAGGCTGGACCGCAGGAGCGGTGGCCTATCCTTATGACCGCAAAGCTTTAACGGTCTACGAAACCCACGTGGCCGATGTCACCTCCTCCTCGACTTGGGGCGGAAGCGCCTCCAACGCCAAGAGGTTCTTGGGCTTAGCCGAAACGGGAACCAAGTATACGAGCGGAAACACCAGCGTGACCACCGGCTTCGATCATATCAAAGAGCTCGGCGTCAACGCCGTTCAGCTCTTACCGATCTTCGATCAGGCCAACGATGAGGTCAACCCGAGTTTCAACTGGGGTTACAATCCGCTCAATTACAACTGCCTCGAAGGCGTCTATTCTTCCGATCCTTATGATGGCTACGCCCGCATCAAGGAATTCAAGCAGGTCGTCAAAGCCTATCATGATGCCGGCATCAACATCATCATGGACGTCGTCTACAACCACGTGAACAGCGTCTCGGGCCTGAACTTCGACGTCCTGATGCCTTATTACTACTTCCGTTACGCCGTTAACGGCACCCTCAGCAATGGCTCGGGTTGCGGCAATGAAACGGCCTCCAACCGCATCATGTTCCGCAACTTCATGAAAGATTCCTCCGCCTTCTGGCTTAAGGAGTATCAGCTCGGAGGCTTCCGCTTTGACTTAATGGCGCTTCATGATCTCACCACGATGAACGAACTCGTCGCTAACCTTAAGACCATCAATCCGGCCGTCACCGTCTATGGTGAGCCTTGGACCGGTGGAACGAGCGCCCTGGCGGCTTCGGAGCAGGCCAAGCAAGATAACGGCAACTCCTGGGTCGGCTATGGCGCCTTCAATGATTCTTTCCGCGATGAAATGGTCATGTCGGGCATGAAAGCCAAGACCAATCTCGGCTTCGTCACCACGACCGCGACCATCAAACTTCCGACCGCGGACATGATCGCGCTCCGCTATGGGGTGCGCGGCATCACCAAGACCGCGACCGTCACGATCGCCGATCCCGACAAGACCGTCAACTATGTTTCTTGCCACGATAACTACACCTTGGTCGACCGCTTCGGCATCACCGGGCAAACCTATACTTCCGACCAGCTCGAGAAGATGAACGTTCTCGCTAACGCGGTTACCTTCACCTCTCAAGGCACGACCTTCATGCTGGCGGGCGAAGAGTTCCTCCGTAGCAAGGGCGGCAATGGCAATAGCTATAATGCCTCCTACGCCGTGAACGAACTGAACTATGCCCTCAAAGTCGCCCATCCGGCGATGTTCGCTAACTATAAAAAGCTGATCGCCCTCAAACAGGGGATCGACGGCCTCCATCTCGATGCCGCCGGGGTCGCAAACTTCATGCCGACCTATAGCAGCGATTGCAACGAGATTACCTATACCCTCAATGACGCCAGCCATTCCCGCACCTATAAAGTCGTGCACGCCAACGGCTACGGAACCGCGCCAGCGGTGGACTTCTCCGGTTACACTTTGGAGCTCGATACCTTGGCTTCGGGAGTCACCCTCTCGGCCTCAACGCCGATTCTTCCTTATCAGACGATCATCGCCTATCAAGCGGCTTAATTGCCTTACCTAGGAAAGGCCAGCCTTACCCGCTGGCCTTTTTTCTAGGCCGCGGAACCCCAGAATTATCTATTGACATAAAGTAAAGAGAAAAGGCCATAAATTTGGAAACCCTAACGGCCATAAAGGCAAATAATTATCGTTTTTGTTAAGTTAGGAAACCTTTTAAAAATGGGCAATTCATCAAGGAAAACGCTAATTTGATTCTTTTCTGAAAGGGCTTTCTTTTCACCCTTTACACGCGCGAAGGAATGGCCTACAATATTTCCATGTTGATCACAAATTACGAAGGTTCCTGAGTTTTAGGAACGGCGGCTTGTAATGAGCGCCTTTTCCTCTAGGAACCCGAACTAATTTAGAAAGGAGCGTAATTAATGATTAACAAAAAGTCGATTGCCTTAGGCATGATCGCGTTAGCCACATTGGGTCTAGCCGCATGCGGAGGCAACACTACGTCTTCGGCGACCGAGGTTGTCTCGACCGCCAACCTCAACATCTGGTGCCCGACATCAGATAACGCGATGATGGCTACCATCATCAAAGACTTCAAGGCTGCGAACCCGAAAGCCACAGGCGAGATCAAAGTCTCGGCCAACTTTGGCGAAGGTGAAGTCGCGACCAATTTGACCAAGGATGTCACCGCCGCCGCCGATGTTATGTGCATCGCCGATGATAACATCCGCGCTTCTGTCAAGGCTCGTGCTCTTACCGCTTTGACAGCGGACGACAAAGCCGCCATCACAAAGACTGATGGTGCGACTGCCGTCGGCGTTGGCTCGATCAGCGATACTCTCTACGGCTATCCGTACCGCGCTGATAACAGCTACGTCCTCATGTACAACAAGACCCTCTTCACCGCGGATCAAGTTGGTTCGCTCGACACCTTACTCGCCGCTGCTAAAGACAAGAAAACCTCGGTTTACTTCGATTTGGCCAATGGCTGGTATGGCGCTTCCTATCTCTGGGCCAATGGCTGCACTCAGACCGTCGATACCGATGGCAAGTTCCAGTGCACCTTTGATTCGGATGCTGGCGTTGCCGCTGCGACTGCCATGCAGACGCTCTACAAGACCTATGGCGGAAGCCAGCTCGTCTTCTCGAGCGATACTGGTCTTATCGATGCCGGCTTCAAGGACAAGAGCGTTGGCGCTTGCATCCTTTGGAACCACGTCGCTGACCTCCAGACCGCGATCGGTGCCGACAACCTTGGCGTTGTCAAACTCCCGACCATGAAGATTGGCGGAGCTGATAAGCAGCTCGGCGCCTTCGTTGGCTATAAGTTCATGGCCATCAAGAAGAATCCGTCCGATGCCACTTTGGCGAAAGCCTTTGCCGCCTTTGCCTCGAGAAAGACCTATCAAAAGGCCCGCGCTCTTGATAAGACGATGGGCTATGGCCCGTCGAACCTTGAACTCAGCTCGGATGCTGAAATTCAAGCCCTTCCGTTCCTTTCCGCTCTCTCTGCCCAAGTCAAGACTGGCGTTGTGGTCGCTCAAGGACCCAGCACCGTCGACAACTTCTGGACCCCGATGGCATCCTTCAATACCATCATCAAAGAGAATGCCGCTGCCGGAACTTGGGGCGACTATGCCGATGCCAAAGCTGCTCTCACCGCAATGGTTGAGCAGATGAAGGCCTAAGCCTAATCCTTTGATACGCTGATCTCTAGGGGGCGCCAAGCCCTCTAGAGACCTTCTGGTTTAAATGAGGAGGACTTATGGTTGAGTCACAACAAAAAAATACCGTCGAAGCTAAAAAAGAGAATTCTTCACCTACTCCCGTAGCGAGTGGGGCGGTGGTCGTCGATAGCGACCAAGCCCAAATCGACTTTGCGGGCATTAAAGCTCTCTCCCGAAATGATGTTAAGCCGGATCCTTGGTATCGGCGCTTCGGACAAGGGCTGCTCGATCTGCTCATTCGAATTCTCTTATTTATCTTCGGTATTGTCCTCGATGTTCTTAAGGCTCTGGTTCAGGTCGTCGTTTTATTCATTTCCGGCATCGTAAAAGGCGTTGCTGCTCTCGGGCGCTATTTCCGCAAAATCTGGCGGATCTTCCGCGAGGTCGATGGCTATGGTAAAGCCAACTTCTTTATTCATGGCGTCGGCTATCTTCCGACCAAACAATACGGGAACTTCTTCATCTTTTTAGGGGTGGAGGTTCTCTTTATTGTCTATATGGCCTTCATCGGCGTCCCCGGTCTTTATAACTTCTTCATGCTCGGAGAAAGCTCCTTTGGTCGCGAACTGGATAACGATTCTTCCATTCGTTTCATGCTCGTCGGTATTTTCACGATCCTGATCATCGGTGGCTTCCTCTGGGTTTGGGCCCGCGATATCCAAGGCGGCTATGATAACTATCAGATCCGTCATCTCTATGAATACCGTCAAGCTCATGAAGATGCCGTTCATGCCGTCGAACATCCGGAAGATTTCCAAGAAAATCTGACGGAATTAAGCCATGGACAAATCCGCCATTTGATGCGGAATGAATACGGTTATTCCGAACTCTCCGCTCGCATTATCTCTTATGTGGACTTTAGGCGCATCCCCGACCGCAAGCCCAATATCTTCTTGCAAGGGTGGATGAATTTCTACCATTGGTTCTACCACGGCTACGATGTTTGCCGCACCGCGATCCGCAATTCCCTTTGGTCGGGTTTATTCGCCAAATATCTTGACTGGGAACCCCATATTTTCAAGAAAACCTCTGGCTTAGCCTACATTCGCGATAATACCCGCGGCGAATTGGCTAAATTCCATCATACCTATGATAAGTACAACGACTTCCTTCCTTATACCCGTGATTTAAAGACCACGTTGGAAGTTCTCCATAATCCGGAATTGCTTCTCGAAGCGGCCTACGCGGAAGACGAGGTTTCTAAGCACAATGGCTTAGCCGTCATTCCCCACGAGACTCCTTTAAAATATAAAGAGGTCTCTTCCAGGATCGTTGGCTTATTCGAATGCCCGCTTGAAATTGCTAACAAGGTGGCCAAGATCGTCGTCAAGGCCGTGAAAACCGCCTCCGACCCGAGCAAACCGAGCGCCATCGATTCTTTAAAGAAAACGCGCGATGACCTCCAAGCCACCTACGACGCCTTCGTGAAGAAGAACGATACGGAACGGCGAGCCCGCGTCTTAGGGTTGCAGCGCGCTTATAACGAATTCAAAGTGGTGGCCCCACAATATCTCAATGGCCGCACCGCCTTCATTAAATTCGTGGTCGTCCACTATGGGACGGACATCGAGGAAGGCGAACAGCTCTATTCCGATTATTGCATCGCCTTTAAACATGGGGCGAGCGACGCCGAAGCCGAAGCTTACCTGAAGCTGGCCGGCAAACACTATGCCGATTATGTGGGGCGTTATGATGAATCGCCCTTCCATCCGCAGCCTTTAACTTTCAAGAAACAAGTCAAGCAATACGGCGATGAAAAGTTCGCCGTCACCGTCTTAGCCTTGCCGACGATCGGCGCTCTTATCACGGTTATCATCCCGTTGGTCTTCTCCATTTTGGTGGCTTTCACCAACTGGGATACGGCCGATCACGGTTTCAACAACTTCGACTGGGATTTCTGGAAAGGCTTCGGAGCTTTGCTGAACTTCAGTTCGGGCTCCTTGATGGCCAAAACCTTTGTCACCTTGCTGGTTTGGACCATCGTTTGGGCTTTCTTCGCGACCTTCTTGAACTATATCTTCGGCATTATCTTGGCCTTGCTCATCAATAAGAAAGGCATCAAAGGCAAGAAGATTTTCCGCACCTGCTTCGTCATCTCTATCGCCATCCCGCAATTCATTACCTTGCTGGCCATGGCTAAACTCCTTGGCGATGCTGGCCCGGTCAACGCTTGGATGCAGTCTGGCGTTCATACCGTCCTTCATGGTACAGGCACCGTCGCCGACCCTTACTACGTCACGGGCGATGCCGGGTTCCTGGGCTGGCTATCCACGATCCGCGATTCCCAAGGCAACTCCTTAGTCTCCGGTTTCTCCGTCGTCTATAACACTTTGGCGGATGGAACGACTGTCCCCTTATCTTACGTCAGTGAGAAGTCCTATGTCGGCTTCCTCACCAATTCCCAATTCCTCAGCTTCTCCAACAATTTGTTGGTCGCCAAAGGCATTTTACCGAAGATCACCATCATCATCGTCAACTGCTGGGTTGGTATTCCTTACACCATGCTTTCGACTTCTGGCATTTTGATGAACATTCCGGAAGACCTCTACGAATCCTCTCGCATCGATGGCGCTTCGCCCTGGACTCAGTTCTGGAAGATCACCATGCCTTACGTCCTCTTCGTGACCGGACCTTCCTTGCTGACGACCTTCATCGGCAACATCAATAACTTCAACGTCATTTACTTCTTAACCGGTGGCGGACCGGATGCCCAGTTGGCCATTCAGACGCCGGCGGGTCACACCGACTTGTTGATCACTTGGCTCTACAAATTGACCGTCACGGCCTCGAATAAGCAGTATTACCTCGCTTCGGCCATCGGCGTCATTGTCTTCATCATCTGCGCCTTCTTCTCACTCATTATGTACGCACGAATGGGCTCGACTCAAAACGAGGAGGAATTCCAATAATGGTCACCGCAGTTATGGAAGGGCCAAAAACCCAACCCGCCGACGTCCAAGCCGGCGAAATCAAATCCAAAAAGAAACATGAAGGCTCGATCAAAACGCGCCGAATTGTTTCCAACGTGATCGTCTATATCATCCTTATTCTCATGTCGATCATTTGGCTGATCCCGGTCGTTTGGCTGGTTTTGCAAAGCTTTGGCACCGAAACTCCGTCCCTCGCCGCCCAATCGCGGTGGTGGCCGCAAAACTGGGGCTTTGAGAACTATTATTTCATCGCCACCAACAAGGTGAAGACCGCCAATGGTCAGATCCTGACTTCCGCTTTCAACTTCTTCTGGTCCACCGATTCGGGCAAGTTCGTTCTCGGCGGCTTTATGTACACCTTGATCATCGCGGCGATTACTGCCATCTTATCGACCTTGTTCTGCTTAGCGACCTCCTACGCTTTCTCCCGTCTTCGCTTCAAGGCCCGTAAACCGATGATGCGGATCATCCTGATCCTCGGCATGTTCCCGGGGTTCCTTGGGTTAATCATTCTTTATAACTTCTTTAAGATGATTTACGCCGACGGCCATGGCGTCACCATCTTCTATCAATCCATTTGGGGCTTGATCCTCATTTACTCCGGCGGCGCTGGCATGGGCTACTACATCTCCAAAGGCTTCTTCGACACGATCTCCAAACAGATCGATGAGGCGGCCATGGTCGATGGCGCGACCCGTTTCCAGATCTTCTACAAGATCACGCTGCCTCTTTCTAAGCCGATCGTCGTCTACACGGTCCTCACTTCGTTCATGGGTCCCTGGGCCGAATATATTACCTCGTCCTACATCTTGGGCTCCGCTCAGAACAACCAGTCGGGCACGACCACGACCGTCGCCAACATCCTCTACGTGATGGTCAACGCCACCGAAAAGGATTTGCCTTCCCGTTATTGGGGCCAATTCTGCGCCGGCGCCGTCATCGTTGCCATCCCGACGTCCTTACTCTTCATCGCCTTGCAGAAGAACTACGTCTCCGGCGTGACCGGCGGCGCAGTGAAAGGCTAGTCGACCGTGTTCCATAAAGGGGGCTTCTTGCCCCCTTTTGTCTTATCAAGGAGGGAAATTACGATGTCCAAATCCCGTTGCTTCGTCTTAGGAACGTTATTGCCGTTACTTCTTTCCTGCGGGGGCGAAGTCACGTCTTCCTCTTTGGCTTCTTCCGCCTCTTCCGGGTTGCCCGATTTTAACTATGAAATCGATGAATCGGTCAGCAATACTTCCGGAGCAGCCTACGAAATCTTCGTCGGCAGCTTCGCCGATAGCAATGGCGATGGGGTTGGGGATCTTAAAGGCATCGAACAGCATCTTCCCTATTTGAAGTCTCTTGGGGTTTCTACGCTTTGGCTCACCCCGATTCATCCCTCCAATTCTTACCATAAATACGATGTGCTCGATTATTACGGCATCGATTCCTCCTTTGGAACTTTGGCCGATTTTACTTCGCTAGTGAATGCCGCCAAGGCCGATGGAATGGGCATTATGATGGACATGGTCTTCAATCACGCCTCTAAAAATAGCGATTGGTTCATGACCGCCCTCGACGATTTCGTTTCGGGGAATACTTCCGAAACGAGCTGCGCCGATGACTTCGTCTTATCCTTATCTCAGCCCGCGACGAACCCCTTTGGCAAAAAGTATTACTCGATCAATAGTGGTGGCACCCTTGTTTATTACGAAGCCAATTTTGCCTCGGATATGCCTGAATTTAACTTAGCTTCCTCCAAGGTCATCGCTAAGCAAAAGGCCATCATGGCTTACTGGCTTAACCAGGGCGCGAGCGGATTCCGCTTTGATGGAGCCGCCTACTATTTCTATGGCGAGACCAGCAAATGCGTCGACTATTGCTCGACCCTTTACCAAGAAGCGACCGCCTTAAAGAGCGATGTTTCCTTAGTGGCGGAAGCTTGGCTCACCAGCATGACGATCGACCAAGTCGCGACCTATAGCGCCTCCAATCTTCACGTTTTCGATTTCCCCAACGGCTATACCGCCTCGGCCTCGTCCTTAGTCCTCTATAGCACCCAAAGCAATGGCAATTCCTACGCCAACGCCCTTTGCAATCTCCAAAGCAAGATCGCCGCGAAATCGAGCGTGGCCGAGCCGACCTTCTTCATCGCCAACCACGATATGGATCGCACCTATTCTTCCTATGTCCTTTATGATGATCCGATCAGCAAGATGAAATTGACGGCCAGCCTGAACCTTCTCACCCCCGGTACCCCTTATATTTATTACGGGGAAGAGATTATGATGCGCGGAAACCGCGGCGGCAGCAGCACGGACGCCAATCGCCGTTTAGGCATGATTTGGAGCGAAAATAACGATACCGCGCGCCCTTCTGACCCCGTGGGTTCGACTTGGACGCGGAGCGACCAGCCTAAAGAAGGGGCCCTCGATCTCCTCAAGGTGGGCAACTCCATCGTTTCGCATTATCGGAAGTGCCTAAATCTCCGCAACAAATTCCCGGCGATCCGCTATGGGACGTATAGCAAGATCGAGGCCAATGTCGCCTTGGCAGCTTTCAAGATCGACTATCAGTCCAAATCTTATCTTTTGGTCACGAATCTGGGCGAACAAGCCCTGAGTTTTGATGCGAAAGCGAGCGTGAGCATCCTCGATGAGGTGAATACGTTAGGGACGAAAGCCGTTTTGACTGACACGAGCCTGACTCTACAAGCCTATAGCAGCGTTCTCTGCCAATATTGATTTCCTAGTGAAAGCCCTTTCAGGGCTCGGTATAATAAAGTACGGTAGTTTTCTATCCATCTCATTGTTAGTCCGCACCCAAGGAGGGTCTTAACCATGAAAAAATCTTTCGGACTTAGCTTAGCCACCTTGCCCTTACTGGCCTTATTGATTTCTGGCTGTGGGGGCGATCCCGCGACTTCGTCCGCCCAAACCTCGGCTAACCCCAATACCTCGGGCGGCCAAGATACTTCCCATAGCGGCGAGACTTCGGCAAGCACCGATTCCGCGGGTTCTTCCGCGACTTCGGGGGATAGCTCCGAATCCGATGTTCAACCGGTGACCTATACCGGCAAACTCCGGATTTGGTATCACAACGATGCCATGAGTTTCGATAACCTGGTCCTTTATCTATGGAACACCTCGGTCGATGGTCAGCAATACGAATTCACCCAGCTCGACCCGACTTTCGGCATGTATTACGAAATCGACTTAGGGACCTCGACGCAATTCAAAGATTCGCCCTCCGTCGATATCCGCTTCATCATCAAATACCGCGATACTTGGGCGGGTCAAACCCTCGACACCGTGGCCCCCTTTTCGACCTTTAAGAGTTACGACACCACCAGCGAAGACGGAACGGAATGGATGAACATCTATGCCGCGGCCGGAGAAAATAGCACCGTCGAAGTCTTCCCGGTAAAAACCGATGCTTTGGGCGATCACCTCGACGCCGTCAGCATGGGCAGCGATTGGAAGAGCATCAAAGTGACCGGCACGGGAACTCCGGGCAGTCGGAGCGCCAGCGAAGTCGGCAAAGTCGCTTCCTACGAACTTTACGGCTATACCCGCGATTACTACCTGCTTTCCGCGGACGAGAAGACCGCCAAAAAAGGCCAGTTCAAAATCAAAAACGGCGCGCCGGCAAGCAATAACTTCACCATCGATCTCGATGGCGTCATCGATCCGACGACGAGCTATGTGGTTGAGGCTCTCTTCAGCCTCGATACCACCCGGGTCAAACGCAAGAGCGTTTCTCTCCTTTCCTTATATGACACCAGCAAGTTCACCTCGTCTTACGTCTATTCCGGGGCCGATCTTGGCGTTACCCTCAATAGCGATGGCTCCCGGACCTTTAAGCTTTGGGCGCCGACCTCTTCGAGGGTTCAGCTCTGCCTCTATATGGGCGGAACGCCTTCTTATTTAAAGGCGGAACCTAACGGTTCGGAAAACTGGAACAAGAAACTCGAAATGAGCTATGGCAGTCAAGGCGTTTGGTCCTACACCATCCCCAGTTCCGACGCTTCCTCTTTGCTCCGCAAGTTCTATACCTACATCGTCACCAATAGCGCCGGCGTGAGCGAAGTCGCCGACCCTTACGCTAAGAGCACGGGCATCAATGGTTTACGTTCGGCCATCTTGGATTTCTCCTCGACCGATCCTTCCGATTGGTCGGATGGCGCCGCCGTCGATAATGCTTTGCCGAAGATTTCGAGCCCCTCGGCCTTGACCATCTATGAAGCCCATATCCGCGATTTAACCGCCGATGCCTCGTGGACGGGAAACGCCCGCCATGGCACCTATCAGGCGTTCTACGAGAGCGGGACTTCATATTCGGCGGGCAGCACGAGTGTCAAGACCGGCTTCGATAACATCAAAGAACTCGGCGTCAACGCGGTTCAGTTGCTTCCGGTCTTTGATCAAGATAACGATGAACGTTGGATTACCTCGACCCTAAATGGGGTGACCACAACGACGGCTCCTAGCTACAACTGGGGTTACAATCCGCTCAACTACAGCGTCGTGGAAGGCGGCTATTCGAGCGACCCCTTTAGCGCGAGCACCAAAGTCACCGAGTATAAGAATCTCATCGAAACCTACGCCAAAGCCGGCATCCGCATCATCATGGACGTCGTCTATAACCACGTCAGCAGCGCCGCCAACTCCAATTTCACCAAGATCGTTCCGCAATATTATCTACGGACCACGGCCTCAGGCGCCTATTACGATGGCTCCGGCGTTGGCAACGTCACCGCTTCCGAGCGGCCGATGATGCGCAAACTCATCGTCGACTCCGTCTGCTGGTGGGCCAGCGAATACCGGATCAAAGGCTTCCGTTTTGACCTGATGGGGTGCTTAGATACCGATACGATGCGGGCGGTTAAGGATGCGCTTTATGCGATCGATCCTTCCATCGTCGTCTATGGCGAAGGCTGGGCGGGATCGGGCGATGGCTCGACTGGCCTCTCTTCGGGCTATACCGAAGCGAAGACCAATGGGACCTACGCCAAACTCGCCGAGAACGGCAAGGGTTCGGTCGGCTGCTTCAACGATGGCGGACGCGATGGCACCAAAGGCAACACCCAATGGGCCAACGTGACCCCTTCTTATGGCTTTGTTAGCCAGGGAAGCGGCGATCTTTCGAAAGATACCAAATATCGGGCCGGCAATATGTGGCGGGGCCAAAATGGCAACGCTTATGACTACCTTTCGCCCGATCAGACCATTAACTATGTGTCTTGCCACGATAACTACACCCTCTATGACCAGCTGAACTATTGCTTAGGCAATGGGCTGGCGAGCGACACCGATTCTCTTGATGCCGCGGCCGCAACGGTCGCTTGCACGGCCTCGGTTCTCTTTAGCCAAGGCGTCGCTTTCGTCCAAGGCGGCGAAGAAATCCTCCGCACCAAAGTCATGGCCAAAGATGATCCTTATTACGATAAGATGGTCGCTTCCTATGGCAGCCACACCTCGGGGACGTCCTCTTGGATCGCCGGCGATGGCGTGGAGTTGAAGAGCGGCAAGTGGCTGGTTCGCAATTCCTATATGTATGGCGACGCGGTCAATAGCTTCAAATGGGACCGCAAGGTAACCTACAAACAATACTTCGATAAGATGGCGCAAGCAGTGGCTCTCCGCAATTCGAAGATGGGCGATCTCTTCGGGTATAGTGCGAGCAAAGTCGTCGGCGGAGCCGTCAGCCTTTGGGGCGCCAGCGATATGGACACGAGCAATACCGTCATCGCCGCTAACGTGGCTTCGGCCAAGACGAGTTCGGCTTATTACCTGATCTTTGGCGGCCGCAATACCGACACCTATTCTTCGATCGGGATCGGCAATGGCGGGGTCGAGATCGTCTATAGTTCCTCGGTTCCGGCCCATCCGATCCATAGCGATGGCCAAACCTTCACGATCTCCAACAATCTCTTCGGCGCGGGCAAATACGAATTCTGTTTAGTCAAACGCGTTTCGAATGCTTAACTATTCATCCACTTACCTAAAGGAGGTTAGTTTATGAAATCCTTATATCGCGATGTCTTGCTTGGCTGCGCTTGCTTGGCCCTCGTCTCTTGCGGCAACGTGACGCCCACGAGTTCGGCTTCGCTTAGTCCGAGCACTTCGGAAGGGGGCAGCCAAGATACGAGATGGGATACCACTTTCAAAGTGACTTTCAATCTCAATTACTCCGGCGCCACCGAGCCTTATAAGGTGGTTGATGTGGTGGGGAATACGGCGGTTGATAAACCCGCGGATCCCTCGAGGAACGGCTATTCTTTCTTTGGCTGGTACCTTGATACCTACGCCGTAACGGTCTTTGACTTTACTGAAAAGATCACCGCCGCCACGGATCTTTATGCCGGCTGGATTGAGGGCGGAACTTCTTCCTCCTCCGATTCTTCGAGCAGTTCTTCTTCGACGAGCACCGCAACCTCGACGGGCTCGAACCTTATCTACTTTAAGGACACGACCTGGTGGGCCAAAGATGGCGCCTGCACCAACATCTACTTCTTTAGCGGCTCGACCGCGGGACCGGTCGCTTGGCCAGGCGTCAAGATGAATAGTGTTGGCTCCTCTAGC
>Ga0183101_1002223_pt1 | contig 14281 bp, 15 predicted proteins | sample Biomet3_FD_127790 | JGI IMG/M metagenome (GOLD analysis project Ga0183101, IMG submission 127790) | Microbial communities from bioreactor (seeded with sewage sludge) at LBNL, California, USA - Biofuel metagenome 3 | ecosystem: Engineered > Bioreactor > Anaerobic > Unclassified ... | reverse complement strand
CGAGGGAAACGACATCATTTGTCCGGTATACTGGGCCCGGAGCAGTGATTATCCTTGCGGGACAGAACCATCCTTTTGCCAATCAATTGCCTTATGTATTCCCGTCGCCAACATACTCCCACAAAAAAGCGCGAGAATATCTAAGTGGCCAACAGAGGCGGACTCAAGATCCGTTCCCGAAGGGGTTCGCAGGTTCGACTCCTGCTTCTCGCATACGGTTTTAGTAAAAAGTTTGTATCCCTGCATTATCTGACAAGAGGTTTCAATGCCCGTCAGGGGAATCTTCTCGTCTGAAAAGTTACAGGGATTTGATGATAATCTCGTACCGGTTGATCACCAGTTTTTTTACTGTATTTGCGGGGAAGTAGTAATTTCCCGATCCCTCCGACATTCCCAATGTAACGAAATAATTATCCCATGCCGTTGAATAATCGGCATTGGTGTTGGGTATATATTTTATATGGATGACATCCCCCGACGGAATATCATACGAAGTCGAGTTGGTCTTTGTCTGATCCAGGTTCATCTTCACGGTTCCGATACCCGTTCGGGATATTATATCGGTCGAATTGAACCCGATCAGGTATATCACAGCTGTATTTGTCTCGCTGTCATAGAACCACCGTGGTTCTGCGAGCATGGTAGATCCCTCCTGTGCGAGCATCCGTTTAACCACAGCACCGTTTTCAAGCGAGATTCCGCTCTGGGAACTTGTCGAGTCATACCGAAGATCTCCTGGAGAGAACTGAATCTGACTTCCGGCAGTCCCGATAATACCGCTGTCATCATAAATCTGAAATTGTGCACTGTTTGTCGTATCGCTCATGTTGTATACGGTGAGTGATCCCCCTCCCACCTTCAGCGACGTTTCCTTGTAGGGTACCATTTTGTAGGCAAGACTCTTGAGATCGTTCTGTAGCACGATCATATTTTTTTCCATAATCTGCTCGTCGGCATTCGTCTGCTGCTGGAGCAGCATGGGGTACCCGTACAGCGTCACGAGTCCTATCCCTGCGATAATGATGGTAAAGATCAACATAAACCCGATCGATTCGGAAACCCCGGCATCTCGATTCTCTGCAACCCTTCTTTTTATCATCAGAACCCCTTCGAATCGTAACTTAGTTTGTTTATCCCCGCACCCGTCGTGTTACCCATAGCCTTTCCCTGTGCAGTCGATGCTATACCTGCAAGCGACACATCGGTGACAATAGACCCTCTCGATATGGTAACGGTTTGGGTCGACACATCCCCGCTGGAGCCGATCTCTACGAAATAGTCGCGGCCAACGATATCGTCCGGAAGGTCGTACATTGTGGAAATATTTCCGTTATCCGGCCTGATGGTATAAATATCAACCATCCGCGTGGATACGCCGTTCCCGATATCAGTGAATGCCGAATAGGTCAGGGTATCCTCCGGCCCCTCCATGAAATTTGCATTCACCAGGAGCAGCATGATAACAAAAAGGATCATCATAATCGTGGTGATCATGACATATTCGATCATCTCTGCAACGCCGCTGTCCCCGGCCCGGCCGGCTTTATGGTGATCGCCATGTCTCATTGTACGCAGTCACCCCGTTGTTGTAGTGAATATCGATATAGGTATACCCTCCGATCATCGTAGGGGATGGCAGAGGCAGATTCACAATAGCATTTTGCCTGCTCATGGATAGTACGCGAATATCGTTTTGTACCAGTTTACGATCCGCATCTGGCAGATTCATCATTTGCGATTCAATGGTGACTTCCCTGATCCCTCGGATATCATCTTTCGGGAATTCGGAAACTGCTTCAGCAGTCGTCTGTCCGACAACGACGGATTGGTTAAGGATCATTGCCAGGAAAAAAAGACTGAAGCTTACAACAAATCCCATAAGTACGATCCACTGTGCCTCATCGTTCAATCCCGCCATAGGAGCACCTCCACCAGAACTGCCCGCTCTGTCGGGGGATACGGAGCTCCCGGCGGCAAGGTTTTATCCACAATTACCCATTCGGTCACCCGGACCGGATGATCCCCGGCAGTCATGTTACGGTTGGATGCAAGAGGGTAACTCCAAATGGTATCGCCATCGGTTATATTTCGGTAGGCTATATTTGCGGTATAGTGCAGGTTATCCATTTCAGATCCCGTTTTATTATTCACATAGTTCAGGAATGTCGTATTAAAGGTGGAGGCATCATCGTTCTCGACAATTTCCTGAAGCGGACTTTCCGATGAACCATTCACCGGTGTATTCATCACCTGCAGTGCATCGCTCCCGAGCACTTCGAGCTGCATGTCGTTTATGTGGGTGTCCCCCGGAGTATAGACCGATGTAGCGTTGACAACCAGGTATGCTGAAATCAGCATGATCAGTGCTGCAGCAATACCCTCGATGGTATAGAGTTGGCCGGAGGTATCTACCATACCGCCACCTCAAGGACACCGGAATGTAACTGCGGCTGGGTCACATTGGCCGCATTGTAATCGTATTCAAAAGGCCCGCTCTCCGAACTGTTAATGTACCAGTTGCCATACGTGCTATTAATCGTAGGAACGGTATTGGTGTTCTTGAAAATAAGGGTAAGATAGACATGCGGATTTGTCCGCAGGGTACTCTCTGAAATAACTGCTCCCGGAGGGATAACCAAAGAGATGTTGCTAGTGACATTTGCCGGCAGGGTACCTACCGGTGTAGAATTTCCATCGATAAAGGTAAAGGTATTTTTATCATTAAACAGCCTCCCTGTCATTGCAGTTGGACTGGTACTAAGGAAAATTCCTGTTAAATTGGTGGTAGTGGATGAGGGTGAATCATAATATAACGTATCAAGCCCGGTGATATTGATGACTGTGGTGTCCAGACTTGGATCGATCTGGTAATTACGGTAATTTATCTCGTGAGGGACATTTGTACAATCTTTTAATAATTGTGTACCGTTGAAGTGGATCGTAAACCTGTCCTCGGAATAATTTCCCTGCATCACGGTACCGTTCGACCAGTACTTTTCTTTGATGAGATTTTCATCAATCGTTGCATTGCTCGGGCCTTTGACCAGAACAGCCCGCCGGATATACCCATAATCCTCTTCCGGTATCGCCTCTCCGACATAACGCGTCGTATTTTCACCATCCATTCTTAAGGAGATATTGAACCGGTAGGGATAATCGCCGAATATCGCCCTCTTTCGGTAATCGTCAGGATACGATAAATTAGTCTTGTCATTCGGGTCTGCCGATTCCGTCCAGCAGAAAAACCGGTTTACTTTATTCTCATCAAGTACATTGGGGGTGTCCTTGGAAACCGCAAGCCCGAAGCGGGCGATATCGCACTTTGTGGGTGCAGTGACTGTCGACTCCCAAGCCGATCCACTGGCACTGCTGATGCCAAAACAGGGAGCGCCGCTCACCGGGCCGGCGGCACCCGGGTCTTCTGCCAGAATCACGCTTGTCCGGTATGCCACTGCATTGTAATCGATCGAATGGGCGTTGAGACCGACAAGCAATGAGGGGATCATCGTTGCCACCCAGATAAATGCAAGGATAAATATGGTAAATCCTGCAAGAAAATCCACGGAAAGATTACCCTTCTCGTTATGTATCATAGGACGCAATCAACACCCCGTTTGTTGCATTGAATACCAGGGTCCGGGACTTCTCTGTACCCGAACGTGTGAGAGAGTAATTACCGTGTTCCATGATTACTTCCCACGACCCTGTTGAATCCGATGCCTGTCCCCCAGAAAGGACGGCAGAATTCCGATCGAAAAGATCAGTCACTGGCAGGATTTTGTCATCGGGGACGATCGTACCGTTAAAACCCGCGGACCAGCCAGCAATGCTTCTCCCATTGTGCGTGTAGGTAACAAAAGAAGTCTCGTTTCCGTCGCGCACAACAAACATCCACGAACTTGCATTACCCGTGGCATCTACCTTATCACCGCGGATATACAGGATCCCTCTTTCAAATGTTCCATTGGAAGTTTCATTTTGCGTACCACCATATTCGATCTGGACGAGATCGGCAAGGGCATCGGCAAAATTGGTATACTCCAGGATATATGAGGTTACGTTTCCGGAAGAAAAGCCGTTAGTATCCCGGACTGATTCCTGCTGTGGCTTGTCTGTAAACGGAAGAGAACTACACCCCATGAGCAGGCATTCACAGAAGAGCAGGATCAATAAAAAAACAATAATCCCTATACCACGCATTCCCATTCTTATGAGTATACGCGAGAACACAGATATAAATCTTGGTTTATTAATCTTTGCCGGTGAACAGCGCATGGACCCGTCATTCCCCTGCAAATAATACCCCCCTCATCCCAACAGGAACCCGGTATAGGATGCCAAATCAGAATCAGTCTTGATGGGAAGTACCGGGTAAAACCCCTTCTTTGGGTAATGAATCAGGATTTCCCGTGAAAAACTGTTTTCCCCGAGGATGCAACCTGGGGAAAAACGATCTCTTACCGTGGGTAAAGTGGGTATTTGCCCTACTAAACGGATGTGCCATATCCAGTGGATAGCATAATTAAATTAATTATATATCCAGAGACAATCCATCATACCCTGAATAAAGGGTGATGTTTCCATGAGGCGTGCGGTGTTGGTTATAATCGGTCTGATTTTATTGACAGGGGTGGTTGTGGCAGATACCGTGGATCTGAGCTCTTCGACAATAACCTCCAGTACGGACGGTGGCTGGCTCGTCGCAAATGGTGTAGATCACGCGGCGATAAATGTGACTGTGAAATCATCGACTGGAGATACCATCACTGGTGCCCAGGTGAACTTTTCCGTGTCCGATCCTGCTCTGGGAACGATGACCCCGACAACTCCCGTCACCACAGGTTCCGATGGGATTGCCACCGCACAGTTTACCACCGGATTAAAAAGTGGAACTGCAGTAATCACCGGACACATTGTGGCAAATGTCGGGGGAACGGTTTCTACCTGGAACTGCACCCTTGCGCAGAATATCGATCACGACACTCTTGAAAAAGCAGTATTCACAGATGCCGATCAGGTGCCGGTTGGATCGGTTACTCCTCTCGTTATCACATTCACCGACCGGTGGGGCAACCGTATCGATAATAAGAATTCCGCTGGGATCCACACCGTTACACTCCAGATGAACGGCGATGGTGGTTCCGGCTTGTGGGACGGTTCGGCGTACGTGACTTCAGTCCCATTATCTACGGATGCTGAAGGAAATGTCTCGGTAAATGTCAGAGTCTCTACGAATCCCGGTGCAAACCCCATCACCCTGGAGCCCGTTGGCCTGATAACCACTCCTATCCCAGAGTCCATTGAGGGTATTGCCACCACGCCATCGTACCTGTCGCAGACCGTAACGCCCGTATCTCCCACTTCATGCAGTTCCCTTACGTCATGCCCTGCGGACGGCGAGCATCCGTTCAACCTGTATTATACCGTTCTGGACCAGTACCACAATCCCGTAAAAGGTGCGGTTATCTGGATCAATACCACTCAGGGAGGGGCAGTACTAGGGACACCCTATTCAACAACTACCGATTCTTCCGGTGTTGCTTTTGCCTTGTTTAACCAGGAGGTTATGGGGACTTATACCCTTACTGCCCGTTCTGAAGGAAATTCCACGATACTCTGTACTGATCCCAGTTCGACCGGCTATTGCAGTCAGGATGTGGAATATTATGCAACCGACCCGGTGGATATGCAGTTTATAATAAGTCCCGAGGTAGTGGTGAGCCGTGACGTAAACGCATCGAGTCAGGCAAACCTGATGGCCCGGGTAATGGACGCCAAGGGAAATGCGGTGAAGACGTATAATGGCGTTCCCATGAACGTCTCTTTTGTCATTAATGGTCCGGATACATTCCCGGATGCCCCTTACGGGAGCCCTTACGTTGAAACTAGCGTCTCCTCACTCTCTGCTACAAAAGCGAATATGGGAGATGACGGTTTTGCAACCGTGCAGTTCTATCCTGGTGCCTTTGCCACGTACGGGCAGACCGGGTATAATGCCACGGCAACCGGGCAGGTAACGGTAACGGCAAGCTGGACAGATCCTAAAGGAAATGTTGTCAATAGGACAGGCAACGTGGTCTGGAAAAATTATCCCTACCTAAGCCTTACGTCGAGTGCCAGCCCGGCGAATCCCAAGGTGGGGGAAAACCTTACGGTGACCATCAGGATTAATGGTGATGGTGCAGCACTCCAGCCAAAACCCATTCAGGTAGTGTTATGTATTGACCGTTCAGGAAGCATGCTCTATGACAACCCGGATCGGATGTACTCCATACGGGAAGCGGCAAAATCGTTCGTTGATGCCATGTCTTCCAAAGACAGCGTTGCACTGGTAACCTTTGGGCAAAAAGGAACAATCTATACGCCGGGAGCTGGATCCGGTCTGACTTCGGAGATTAACAATGTCTACATCACCCCAAAAACCTATTCAAATTATGCAACTGTCGATATGAGTCTTACCTCCCTTAATCCGTTGGTGAATCCCAACGCTGTGACAAACCTGAAAAGTGCACTTGATGGAATCGTTCCCGATTATGGGACACCAATGCGGGAAGCAGTGAAAGACTCAATTCAGGTATTGCCGACTTCCTCATCTGGAACTGTACAGGCAGTGGTCCTGCTAAGTGATGGAGACTACAATTACTATGGCGATCCCCTTGCCCGCGGACGTGGATATACCGGGTATGGTCCAAGTTCCTATGGGGATCTTGATATGGATTATACACAATACAGTGGCGTGAGCAACCAGAACATGGCGCTCTATGCAAAAGACCAGGGAATCAAGATTTATTCAATTGCCTATGGCAATTCGATCAGTGCCGGAGGAAATACAACACTGAGTACCCTTGCCACTTCGAGTGGTGGAAAATATTACAAGGCTTCTGCAGCAAATATTGCCGATGTATATCACCAGATCGCAGGGGAACTCAACGTGCAGGCTGGGGGGAATACGACTGTCGCCATGAACTTCGGGACGATCAAGGTTGTAAATGTTTCCGACAATGCAGATATCGGGAATTACCTGGATTACCGGTATTCTGATCCGGTATCCACCAATATCTACATGTTCAACAAAACCGCCGATTATTACAAGTATACCCGTAACGATACATCAAACTGGACACCGACGAAGAAGGAACTCAGTTTCGATGTCGGGACGATCAAGCTCAACGACACTTGGCAGACTACGATGATGTTCAACCTCACGCAGAGCGGGACACTCGAGCTCTTTGGCCAGACTCATTGTTCCCGCGTTTCATTCACCGACGCGTCGACCGGCAAGACCACGTCCGGCTGCATTCCCTCCCTCATGGTAGATGTCAGGAACGGCAGCGGCATGACCGGGCTGGATAGCAATACCCTTTTGGTTGACCCGATAAATGTCATCACTGGTGTGAGTTCTGATCCAAATATAATTCAGCTGCAATGGAACACCACGTATACCGGCCCGACGGCATCCAGTGGTTCTGTCGGAGAGACAATTGAATACTGCAATGCAGATGCAAGCAGCTGCAGTGCAAGCACTGACTGGAATTTGTATTCTGTGCTGCCATCGAAAGGCGGCCCCCTCGTATCTCCGGGTGTGCCCGATACCAGGGATATCGATACCAGCGGATGGGCTTACAGTAAATATTATATCCGGGTTTATGCTGTCGCGGATAATGCACCAGATAGTTATCCAAGTGTCCCGTATACCAAGAGTCCGCCGGGTGGGTCGTATATTAAACTGGAATAACCGTTTTCCTTCCATTGGGGGTTCGTGAGTATGTTATGGAAAGAAAATTTCTGCTCAGTAGAAAACCTTCCTGATGCGTCGTAGAATAGGTTTATCGTTTTTCTGAAGGTTATCCGAAGATAAAGGGATTTCATCCGACGGAGAAATTTTTGTAGTGTGGTGAAGTGGGGAACATTGGTGAGGCCCAAGCACTCCAAATTCCCGATAATGCTGATCGCGATAATCCTTGAACAAGAGCGGAACGAGAAGCTCTGGGTATAGACCTTCTTTGAATATTTGCACGAATGCGGGGATATTCTCGTTGAGTTCACAACTGACTGCGCGATCTGGATATACCTGATATTTCGGCTCGTCCTCTTTTTAGTTGTCTCCTTACTTTTTGACGACACATCAAAGGAAGGAGACGCTGTACCTTAGATCTTTCAGTCGACGGTACAATTTGTTTTGGATTAGGTTTTCAACAGGGCAATATTTTCGGCAACTGCCGGACAAATACCCCGGAAACGGTACAGGGCATTTTTACCCGATCGCGCCCCTCACCCCGGCACAATCACCCGGTTCATCGCGGCCGCGGCCACCAGCCAGACAAGAAATGCACCCGCCAAAACTCTGGATAAGGGGATAACGGCCTAAAAGGAAGTAGAGGGCAACAAGGAAGAGCAGGCTCGGGATCGCAAACCAGAACGCCCCGATCGCAAGCTCCCGGGCAACGGCCTGCCCCTCATCGGAATAGACAAAGAGGATCGCGAGCGTGGTGATGATCGGGGCGGCGGCAAGGATGGCCCCGTACTTCGGGCTCGCATGCTCCGCAAGGAGCGTCACCCCCACGATGACGCCCCCGCCGATGACAAACTTCAGGACAAGGTAGAGGTAGTCCATAGTCCTCCGTTACCCTGCAGGTGGGATATATCTGACAGGGTGCGAGAATCCGTATCGGCGGGTAAGTTTCGCTACGGAAAAAATTCTCGACTTCCTACAGAACTTGGTGCTGGATTATAGATTTCGCTTCCGTACTGGTTTTAACACGGTCAAAAATGAGGATATTATTTCTTATTGTAGTATTTATCAAAAATAATCGATGCACTCTGTGAAGCAATATCCTCGGTATCATCTCTAGTGGTAATTCTCAAATTAAGCACCCTGACTGAGTCGTTACCACTGAAGGCAAGGAGCTGTCCGTTGTAATTCACGGTGCCATTTACCGTAAACTGCACTTTATTTCCGGACTGCACTCCCTTAAGATCAGATGTACGGAAGATCGCCCCAAACACCTTTGGGAATTTCCCGATACGGATCAGGGTTTTAGCTGGGGCACCGTTACAAAATACAGTTCCGTTTATTACCTTATTCGCATCGTACGGTTTTGGGAGTTCAACGAACGCGATGAATACCCCCTTGCTTTTCAGGTTGATCACATTTGGAAGGATTTCGACCTTCCAGGGAATGGGTCGGACCGTGATATACCCGATTCTTGTAAGGGTGTTCGATCCTCCGAGATTGGTTGCTTTTAAGGATACCGTATAATTCCCAGGTTTTAGGTATATGTGAATTGGATTCTTGAGGGTAGCGTTACTACCGTCGCCAAAGTCCCAAGCCCACTGTGTCGGCATATTGCTGGATGCGTCAGTGAACGCGACGGCAAGGGGTACCTGGCCGGAAGTGACATTTGCCGTAAAGTTCGCTACGGGCGGCGGCGGGTAAACGGTGATATACTCATACTTTGTACGGGTGTCGCTGCCGGTTGTGCTGTTGGTTACCGTCAGGTTCACCGTGTATGTGCCGGCGGCGGTATAGGTATGCGCCGGGTTCTGCGTTGTGGCAGTTGCACCATCCCCGAAACTCCATACCCACTGGTTTGGGCCGCGGAGGGAGGTATCGGTGAACTGGACCGTTATCGGGGCAGTACCGGTGGTTGGGGAGGCGGTGAAGTCCGCATAGGGTGGAGTGTCGGGGCCGAGGTCATCGGTTAGGTTTGACATTGCAACAGAAGTAAAGACTTTACCGATTATGAGGGAATTCGTAATCGTTGTCGAGAAATTCACCGCATAATCATCAGGAGCATACAGTGTCAGGTTCCGAATGGACTCGATATTTTCATCAGAATATCCGTCACTCTTCAGGAGACTGACCTGATAGGGTGAAAGACCATTCTTGCTGATATTGCTCTTCGTTGTTGCAATATCTGCCGGCGTTGGGTCGATTCCCATCGCTTTCCATTCGGTAATCATCGGGACTGCTTCAAGACTGAGTGTGTTATAGTCATCCGTTAGAAGACTCAGGTACTTGTACCGCTCTTTTAACAGCGTGGTTTCCCAGACAGTATCGTTGGCCTGACGGGCGGCATAACACTTGATGGTTGCATCTTCCCAGGCATCGGCATGGGATGCAGTTGTTCCAAGGGTACGCAGGTAATCTTTCGATGCACCTGGTTTAATGGCATTAATATCCGGGACGGTATAGGGAACCAGCACAACCGGTGCCGTATAATCAACAACAGGATCCACAGCGGCCTTGAAATATTTCTCTGCAATTTGCTGATGTACATTTGATGCGATAATGCACACGTTTCCTCCTAAGAACTTTGTAATTGCATCCTCAAAGGTCAAACCGATAGCCGAATCACTGATAGCCAGTACTTCTTGGGACATGGCAATGCCATAGGCCGATCGTTTATCATCAGGAGCGGTTACATCAATAAATGCTGTTGTCTGGGTCAGTGATGTGTCTGATGAAAACACCCGCGGGTTCCAGTGGCTGTCCCAGTATGAAAGGGCTGGCACAATGACACTCCCATCTGTTGTAAATGAATAATCATAGCTTGCACGCGGCACACAGCCCAGCTTGTTCCAGAAATCACTTGCGTCATATGTAAAGGACCCTGCATTCCATACTGTCGAAAAAAATTCCAGTGATGAGATCTTCGATATATCAAAATAGATCGTATAATGGTCAATGGCTGCTCTTGCGAATGTGGTCAGTGGATCGATATATCCGGTGCTTTCCCCCTGTTCGCGTAATGGTCTAAACGGATCTGATGTGTGACGGTACTGCAGGTAGTAGACTTGAGTCTGGCCGTGTGAAGCATCGAAGACATTGCTATAGGATCTCGTTGCTGTGGGGCCCAGAGTTTCCTTATCGTCAATTCCGCCCCGTATCACGCCCTCCGTCGAACTGATGGCGCGGCCTTCTGAATTCGTTGTTGACGTCGGGTTCTTCACCGTTAACTTGAGTTCATAGATATCTCCAAACCATGGATCTGAGGGAATGACTTCAGCTTTGACCACATTGAGAACGGGAGGTGTCGGATTTGTTGTTGGATTTGTTGTTGGATTTGTTGTTGGATTTGTTGTTGGATTTGTTGTTGGATTTGTTGTTGGATTTGTTGTTGGAAGTGGGATTAGGTTTGCATTTATATTCACAGAGGGATGGCTATTATCCAACGTGACTGTTGTCTGATAAGTCTGATAACCCGGATAAGCAACTTGTAATGGATAGGTACCGTAAGGCAGGTAATTCGGGCTACCCCCGTTGAAACTCGCGCTGTATGTTAAGGGAGTGTTGCCAACCCCTACCCATATAGACGAATTAAACGATGAGACCCATTTATACAAATTTACGCTAGCACCCGAAGGTGTAGAGGTAACAATAAGCGTACTCAGCGGAGGGCAGACTGAAAACCCCGGAGAAATTGAGGAGTTATCGCAACGTACATAATATACATTGCAGGCGGTTCCTCCTGTAGTATCATAATACGTATATGATTCGGTCGGCCCGGTCAATATAGGGCCGTCTTGAAAACTGCATGATGATGTTACCTGTGTACATGTAATGGTTACCGGTGAAAACCAAGAGCTTTGAGTGCACTCAAATCCCTGAACAACAGGTATAAGAAAAATCGTAATCAAAAGCAGGATCTGTATCTTGGTCTGAATAGACAGTCTCTTCTTCAAATGTTTAACCCCCTTTTTTATTTTAGTATGTGGTATGACCTGAACTTCTTCAATATCGGAAGAATATGTATCATGCTATCAGGCAGGAATGGTTCATCGGACTTTCCAAAGGGAGGTGAACCGCTCCTTTCTGTTGTTCACCATAGGCAAACATTTCTCATCAGATTACATGATTTTGCCCAGAATCATTACGATAAAAAGCATGATAAATATTATGATTTGATTCTTAAAAATTGTTATATAATTAATTTTAAATCCATTCTTGAGGAAGAAACCCCGCGGCAAAATGATCCCTACTGATGAAAGAGTTCTGTTGCATTCTTGAACATAGGGGTCTGACTCCGCCGTAACTTATACTCAGTATGTTTTTAAAAGGTCATTGTACGAGTACTAACCGCTCCGCCCCTTAAACGCCATCAACAGGCAAAGTTCGACATATAAGATCTGTACGTTCCCGGCATATCATTGTCCCATTAGATAGTATATGTCCAATGGGCCAGAGCGGCGACCTTCATCAGGAGCAGGAGCAGAAAAATCCCGCCTCCAATAAGGTGAACTCCCACCCATATGCCATTTCCCGGTTTTTTGATCCCTCCTTTCATGATCCTCCCTCCGGTCAGGGCCGCCTCTGCCGTTCCAAGCAGCCAGATCACAATCGCTAAAGGCCCAAAGAAGAATGCGACAAGCATGGTCGCTGCAAGGAAGACTGTTCCTTTCAGGTACTGGCCGTTGTAGGTCTGGCCGAGCCCCGGGACAATAAAAGAGAAAAGGACTGCCCCGTTGACAAATCCCCAGCCGGTAACGTTATAGATGATATTCCAGTCTATTATACGGTCACCGGTTGGGGGTGTGTTTCGGTCCCACCAAGAGACATACTTGGGGTTATCCTGAGTCAGGGAATCCGGCGGACCAAATACACCGGGACAGCGATGGTTGATATAGTGCAGGAGGTTTATGGCCAGGACAAACACGAATGCGAGGAGGTAGAGCGCCAGCCAGATATCGGCATGGCCGTCCCAGGCAAGATACAACGGGTACGCCTCCATGCCCAGCAGTATCAGGATGAAAAGTGCAGTTTTCCGGAATCGTGCGGGTGCCGTGCGGTTCACGAAGATTTCTGTAACGATCCAGATCAGGAGGACGGCAATGCAGGCAATCCCGGATAAGATTCCAAAATTCTCAAACAATATTACGATACCGGGAGTGCCGTACCCGTTCTCCAGGGTAACGGATATGTAGTACGCACAAGCAAAAAATGCAAGGGAGATGACACCGGTAATCCCGATAAGTACGTACAGGGCTTTGGGGAACTGCGGGGGATCTTCCATGAAAGCATCGGCCTTTATCAAGATAATATGCCGCGAGACATATTAAACAACCAATATGTGACCCGGGATCAGCAGATTACAATGAAAAACGTAATTATATTTTCTGCTCAGTAGAAAACTTTCCTGATAACAAATTGTAAGAATCTGTGGAGGTTGCACGCAATCATTTTGTTAGCGATTTCTTTCATCCGAACCAGGAAAATTCTGGCTTTGAGATCGTTCCCAAACTTTTATTTCAGGACAAAGAATATTGTTTCGACGAGTTGACGTTTATGGTATTTGGGATCGTGAGATTTCAGAACCATTTCTTTTCGATAACACCCCCCCAACAACTTCAGTGTTCCAGAACCGTGGAGGAATAATCGAATCGGCATGCAAGTCTTCCCGAATGAGTTGGTAAATATTATCGGAGTCATACCCTCGGTCCATGACATAGCATTCAGATGGCTTGAGGTTGTGACATTGTCTGAGTAGTTTCACGGCATGATGGGTATCATGGACCCGGCTGTTCGAAGCCACAAACCCGGTAATGACCTGGAGATCTGTGTCCACCGAGATCGACGTTTTCAGGTACTGTTTTCGGAGTTTCCCGGATCGTTCAGAAAAATAGTGACTGCAGTACCCACTGGTAAATCCCAACGAATCAATGGCGGTTATGGAGGTCTCTAGGTCTGTGGTGGAGAACAGGTTTGCCGTTTTTCTGAAGGTTATCCAAAGATAAAGGGATTTCATCCGACGGAGAAATTTATGTAGTGTGGTGAAGTGGGGAACATCGGTGAGGCCCAGGCACTCCCGGATCCGTTCCATATCCCTAATCTCCTCGACAAATTCTCGATAATGCTGATCGCGATAATCCTTGAACAAGAGCAGAAGGAGACGCTGTACCTTAGATCTTTCGGTCGACGGTACAATTTGTTTTGGATTAGGTTTTCAACAGAGCAAAAATTTCTGATAAAATTCAGTCGGAATGCGATCATCCTCATGTCTCCTGAACAGCGGTTTCGGGACCGATTCTTCCCGGTAAATTCTTAAAAAAACCGTTTTCACGCCACAATCTTTGCGATCGGTATCTCCAGAATATCCTCGGCCCCGCACCGCTTGAGCCTCGGAATAAGCTCGTTCACCGAACTCTTCTGCACGACTGTCTGGACGCTGTAATATTCGATCCCGTGGAGCCGGCTCACGGTCGGCTTCTTCATCGCGGGAAGTGCGGCAACGATCTTTTCGAGCGCCGCGGTCGGCACGTTCATCGTGAGGAGCACCTTGTG
>Ga0183101_1000555_pt2 | contig 14283 bp, 15 predicted proteins | sample Biomet3_FD_127790 | JGI IMG/M metagenome (GOLD analysis project Ga0183101, IMG submission 127790) | Microbial communities from bioreactor (seeded with sewage sludge) at LBNL, California, USA - Biofuel metagenome 3 | ecosystem: Engineered > Bioreactor > Anaerobic > Unclassified ... | reverse complement strand
CCGCCGCGCCGGCGGGCAGCTCCACCCCCAGGGGCATGCCCTTAATCATCCCCGGCCCGGCGGGGACCGGTAATGATTAGAGTCATGCCATTGGATGTACAAAACGGAGTATGTCCACCCACTTTGAAGGGCCAATTCAGTGATGAAAACATTTGAAAATACCCCGAAAACGTTCTAAAAAACGGATTATATCCGTTCACCGATGAGCTATAATAGTTTGAAAACCAATAAAAGACGGAGCATGTCCGTTCATTGTTGTGGGTGGATATCAACCGTTTTTTACAAAACTATCGGGAGCATCCCCGGATCAATGCTTCGCAGTATATAATGGCGATAAGGAGATGAAAACTTCGAATAGAACGGTACTTAAGTGGTGATAACGATAGCAGCAGTTGTTCAGCCCACGGCATGAGATGCGTGCAAAAATAACATTCGACAAATTGGTGCAATTGAAAACTTTAGCTTACCTTTGCAAAACGAAAAGTGCCCGCATCGGCTATGTCTCGAGGTACTGCACTCTAAAACGGAATAAGAAGCCTTCCCTTGTCGGAGGGCTTCGCTGTTTTATTCCGTTTTATTTACGAACCATAAAAAAGTGGCTGATACGGAAACCTTTTGTGAAAGGGTATTTCAAGACCACTTGCATTATCCAAAACTTATCTCGAACTATTGTAGTATAAATTTAAATAAAGTGAAGCCGAATGCGATTAAATTGATCAGTGCATGAAAACCATATCCATACAAGAATCCTAAGTTTAATCGAAAATATACAAAAGTAACACCCATTATAAATTGAGGTAATACAAGCAGACAATAAACAGGTAGGTAGGATAGGTGAAAAGGATAATTCGTGATGTGCAACAGAGCAAAAAGAATGGTGATAGCATATACGGCAAATCCTTTCTTCCACGCCGTTTCTATCTGAAAATATTTTTGCGGTATGCAATAGAGTAAAAGGGCAAAAGCGATGCATATCGGTAACTTGTATTGCAACGCGTCAAAATAATTATAACCCACATAACGGTCTATAAACACAAGCAATAGGAAAGACAACGAAATAATCACATTCCGCTTTTTAAAATTGGTTCCCAGCCTAAAAGTCAGCTCTTCTATCATAGGGTATAGCAACACAGTGATGAAAAAGGAGTGCAATAGATGGTGCCGAAAATCTAATTTCTCGTCGAGATTATATTTGAAATATTCAATATTAGCGATGTTGAGCACTTTCAATAAGGACAATAATATCATTAAAAAGGTAGCGACAATTACCCAGTTTTTTACGTAAAAAAAGATTCCCTTAAAAAGAATGTCACCTTTGCTGAGTGTTTGTTTGTCTATATCTAAATAAAAAGTCTTAAGCATGTTTATAAAACTAAAAGGATAGGAATAAAATTACGCATAAAATGAATGAATGCAATACTCCAAAAGGCTGTTTTAAATCCGCGGTTATAATAATAGGAGCAAAAGCCGAAACAAAAGACAATGCCCATCAGGGTGGCATAAATGATATATAGTAGCGAATAGTTATGAAGTAATCCGAAGATGATGCCAGGAAGGAAAATTTGTAGTGTTATACTTTTTGTAAGATATTTATTCGTTAAAAATATAAGAATATACAATAATCCAGTTTCCATGAATGGGGATAGTATACAAGCAAAGAAAAAACTTTTTATAAAACTCATCTTTGCCAAAGCGTTAATCGGACTTTTCATATCATATCCCTGTAATATGAAACATGCTGATATTAACGAACAAACGGTGAGTAAGAAGACTAGAATTATGATGGATTTCCATATTGGCTTTTCCGAAAACCTTAGAGCTAGATTTGTGATGTATTTGTCTATCATTTTTATTATACCTAATCGTAGTTGATAAAAGATTGTGATGTTATATTGATAAATATGCAACGCCATAAGAAATGACGCTACTTAGTATTGTTTCAGATTAAGAGGTTATCAGACTTTTGTTTATTATTACTATGCCTTTTAAAAAATATTACAAATGCAAGATAAATGATACAGCAAGTGACGAATTCTACCGATCTGATTTTATAATATTTTACATCTATTGGAGAATCTGGGAAAGCATGCATAATAAAGATGATCAATATTAATATAAATACATGCTTCAACTTAATGTGTTTTATGAAAGCCCAGGATATAAAGAAAATACACCCGATTTCATTTATAATATAAATAACGCAAGAGAAATACTCCTTATACAGGAGGCCGTTTAAATTGGGAATGATCAATTTAATTATAAGTGCATTTATAATTAAAAAAGTAATTCCTATACTAATTTTTGAAACTTTCTTCACTTTGATTTATTATATAGCATTATATCCTTTTTGAGAGACCATATTTAAATGATTTTCCCCATAATATAGTTCGTTTTTATTATGGTTAATGTGATTTTTTCCTAATAAACCAACAAGACAAAAATACAATGCCATAAGAAATGACGCTACTTAGTATGCCTATGATAAAGAATCTGAAAGAGGCCATTTGGGGCGTGAAAACAAAGCTTGATAAAATAATAGAAGTAACTAATAGTAAATTCAAGCTCTTTTTGTATGAATAGCCTGTGTATGGCTGTGAGAATAGAAAGAAGATAGGAGTATAAAATAAGACTTCTACAATCATCTTTACCTCGGCAGAGGTTGTTAATCTTGAAAGGATAATAGTTATTGCCAATAGCAATAATCCTGATACGATGAATAATATTTTAGTTCTCTTTTTCATTGTTATCTGTGATGTTTTAGGAACTATTCCTCAACTCTTTTGGTTTAGTATCCAATACGTAATGAAAGTTCTATTGTTGTTACAAAGTTAAAAGTATTTCATAGATAAAAACAGTGTATAGTAAAAAATGTTTCTTTGATATTCCTTCTTTTTATTTATGTCACAAAAGTATAGGTATTTATTAATGAAAAAAGTTATCGAAAAGTTATCTATAGTTAGTTGAATGTTATTATTTTTGCAAATAGGAATGAAAACAATGGATAAAAAGATTCTTTTATATAAATCGGTAAGTATTGTTGGGCTATTTATGGCGCTATTATTACAAATAATATGGGCCTATAATACTTACAAGCTTTTAGAGAAAAATGTTGAAGAAAAATTGAATGAAGCATTCTATTCTTCTCTTAATGATGAAATCTACTATCGCTTTAAAAAATATAATGCTACTCTTCCTGAAAATTTGGATATCGCTTTTGATAATCCAAAAGAGTTGCAAGATAAAAATGGTGTTGAGATTACGATTATAAACTTAATGGAAGCTCAATTTCATCATACCATATTGATGCCTGCATTGGACTCGATTTATTCTCTCGCTTTAAAAAAAGCGGATATATATTGCCAATACAAACTAATTAAGGTGAATCCGAAAACACATCAAGTATTGGCTTCTGTTCGTCCGGAACTTCACTCTTGGTCTAAGATAAAAACGAAATTGGTTCCCATTCGGAAAGATGGAACAATGGCGGTGCAGGCTATAGCAATATCTCCATATAAATTGATCTTTGAACACATGATTTTGTTGCTTATTGGGACGTTGTTGATATTCTTGTTGGCAACATATTGTATTGTCTATCAAATCAAAATTATTCTCAGGCAGAAGAAAATAGCACAGTTGAGAGAAGACTTTTCTTATGCAATGATACATGATATGAAAACTCCCATTAGTTCTATCTTGATAGGTACCCGAGTACTTCATAGTGGAAGACTTGAAAATCTGCCTGAGATAAAAGAGAAGCATTATAACGTAATTGAAAGAGAAACGGAGCACTTGTTGACCCTTATAAATCGGTTACTGACGATTTCGAAGTTGGAAAATGACAAAATTGAACTACAAAAGGAATTAATACCTTTGGAACCGATACTCAACGATATATTAGAACATTTTAAAATGAAAGTCAACAAGCCTGTGAGTTATCGTCTTGAATTGCAAGCAAAGGAGGTTTATGCTGATATGGAATTTTTTAAAGAGACAATCGAGAATATGATAGACAATGCTATAAAGTATTCTAAGTCTGATGGAGTGAATATTCTGTTGTCTTCGTCGGAGAATGATGTTGCAAGTTGTACTGCTATACATATTAAAGACGATGGACTAGGTATCTCAACAGCTGATCAGAAAAAGATCTTTGAGAAATTTGAAAGGGCTTCAGCTATACGGCGTACTCCTAAGGGAGGCGCAACAGGTTTTGGCTTAGGGTTGAATTATGTCTCTCAAGTGATGAAGGCACATGGAGGGATGGTTGAAGTGAATAGTGTAAAAGGGAAATATACTGAATTCGTATTGCTTTTTCCTGAATATTTTGATATTGATAAAATTGAAGCTTGATGATAAAGTTATTGTTAGTAGAAGATGATGCAGACCTTTGTTATATTGTCAAAAGTAGCTTGGAGTATATGATAGGAGGGTATGAAGTAATAACGGCTGCTAATGGCGAAGAAGGACTTGATGCGTATAAATTGCAGTGTCCCGATATCATTGTCGCAGATATTGAAATGCCTGTTATGGATGGTTTTGATATGGTGGTTAGAATTAGAGAACTGGATGGTGATGTCCCGATTCTTTTTGCTTCTGGACATATTTCTCCTAAAGATGTCATTTCCGGTTATAGAATAGGGGCTAATAATTATATAAAAAAGCCCTTTGTACCTGAAGAAATGGACGCTCATATTAAAGCAATGTTGAAAACCTTTGAGGGTAAGCGTATGCGTAATGAAACTAATGTATTTACGATTGGTGGATATCAATTTGATGCTGACCGTTCGATATTGGTAAACAATGATGGAGAAAAGCGTCTGTTGACAACGTTTGAATGTAAAATACTATATTTGTTGGCTAAAAATAAAGGTGAAGTAGTAAAGCGCGAGACCATAGAATGTCAGTGCTGGGGTGAAGATAAAGTGCATGACTTTTTTGTTTCGCGTAGTTTGGATGTCTTTATTAATAAACTTCGAAACTATTTTAAGAATGATGAGACTATTGAGATCAAAACGTTGAGGAATGTCGGACTCATGCTGAAAGAAAGAACGGATTAATTAGATGGTAAGTTCTTGATAGAATGGTACTCTTTAGTTTTCTCCTCCATGTATGTTCCTCTTTTGGGTTGCCGTATGTACGTGGTGCAAAAGCAGAAGGACGATATCGATAGGCTTATATTAAAACTATGTGTTTTTTTCTCTACACTTTTGAGCTCTCTTTGTCAAACGATATTGCTGCTTGGGGTGATTAGGTTGATCCGGATATTTACGTTCAATAGCTTCATCTTTTAATGCTGGAGTCACATAGTTCTCACGGAATCTCTTTCTACTTTTCAAGTGACTTACTTTCATCATATCAGAAATTGCCATGAAATCACGATTCATTGCCTTAATCAACACTGCAACTTGAGTCGTACTTGGATCCTTTTCCAATCCAACTTGAGGGGTAGCTCCTTTTTCTATTACTCTATTGAACGTCACAATCACAAATCCGTCTTGTATTTTCCACTCGTTTTCCGTAAAATCTGTTTGTTGCATCTTTCTTTTGGTTTAGTCACTTCAAAGAAAGTAACTACCTGGGGGCTGATACGAAAACCTTTTGAAAAAGAACATCTCAACGAATTTGAGGCAAGCTTTTAGTTGCTTCCATTTTTTTATATGTCTGTTCTATTATATTGTATATTCGGTCAGTGCCTTTTAAATGATCTTCGATATTCATTTCATAATAAATATCAGGCTGAATTCCATTATCAAATAGCCCTTTTGGTAAACAGGGCTTGCGGGTACAGATACGATAGGATGAGTGATGATAGGGTAAGTTCCTGACAAACGGAGCCCCTGTTGAACCTCCCGTAGGCATGCCGATCAAAATGGCTCGCTTGGGGAAATGTAATTTCAGGGTAATAAGAAAATCTTCTGCTGCCGAATAGGTATCTTCACCTATTAAGACGAACAAGGGTTGTGTAAATAAAGGTAAGTCTTTCTTGTATAAAGTGTCGGCGGGCAGGGTATCCATTGCTAAACCTTTATAATAATCTTTGTATTGAGGGTATCCGTATCCCATTGCCGAAAAAAAAGCATTGTCTTTTCGGGTCAAAGATTTGTAAGTTACCAGAGTATCCAACTTTAGGAAGCACATCAAAAGAGAATCTGCCTCTAATTCTGATCCACCGGTATTATGTCTTAAGTCTAAAACAATGTATTTGGCCTTCAGTATGTTAGATTCTTCCCTGTGCATCGTGTTTGATATTTGACTTTTGTCGAAATCGTCAAGTCGTAAGTAGTAATAGTCTTTCCGATTATTGTCTTTAGTCAAATAGGTACCGGTTGAAGATGAATAATTTATTGAAGAGAACTTTGTACCAATCATATCTTTTCTGTGGATATTTCTTTTTAGTGCATCATACTTAAGAACTACTTCTCGAATTTGTCCTTTTGGGGTTTTTATTTGGCAAGTTAGAGAGTCGTTTGTTTTTATAGAAGAACATAAGAGAGGAAGCGCTCTTCTTATTCTATCACGCAGCGTATGCCCGAAAGAGTATTGCATAATATATCGATCTAGGTATTCTTGTATAGGCATATTGTTCACTTTGATAATTTTGCTACCTAGAGGAACTTTCTCCACGAGCGAATTTTCAACACCTAAAATGTAATAATCGTTATTGACAGATTTTAAATCGATAGGGATAAAATCAGTTTTTGAATAATTGAAATTGTTATAGTTCAGGTCTGAATGTCCATCATCTAATTTTGCTAGAAATTCTCTCATTATCAAATAGTATTCATCATCGTTCTGACAAGATATCGCCTTCTTGAGAGAAGAAACATACAAACTGTCCCAATGAATGGTGTTCAAATATTCGGGCGAATGGAATTTGCATAAAGCATCTTTCCATATTTGAGAAATATAGAAAATTTTGTCATTATCCGTATAACTTTGGGCATATATGGATGTGTTGAAGATAAAGGAGGCTATAAAAGAAATAAAGATTATTTTTGCCTTAACAAACCCATTCGTATTGCTGAGCTTGAGAGAAGTTGATAATTGCTTCATATTCGTTTCCTATTTTATTAATATATATGTTAGGTAGCATCCTATTTAGGGTTCAGTGCTGCACCGATTGGTATCAGCTTGTTCAGTTGTCAATAATCGTTTGAAATATTCTGTAAATATAATGGATTAATGAATACGTTGTAACAAAAAGAGTGCTTAATTGTAAACAATAGAATAAATCTTTCATGCATTTGTGAAGAGGTATCAAGAATAATATGAAGACGATGACGGTAAAAATAGCCATGGCCTTGGTAGTCTTAATGAGTAAGTACGATGGTATTTGCAGGCTGTGCTCAGACTCAAACAGGCTTGTACAAAGGGAAAACTGGTGAAGTGTTTGATAGTGGAGCTCGATATTGATTTTGCAAAGATTTATAAATAGAGATATATTCTTATTCTGTGCCGATTTCAGACTCACGGCTCTATCATCTCCCGAACCATCTATTCAGTACGCGACAGTTCTGAATAGAGCAAGTTGCTTAGTCTAATGACTTATCCCGAGCTAAGATAAAGAGAATAAAAGGACATCCCAAAAGCATGAAAATGCTATTCATTAACAAGACATCCAACACTTTCAATCTGTATTTCTCCGATAACTATTTGGTGTGAGTCCCACATTCTTTCTGAAGAATTTACCAAAAGCCGAAGCATCAGAGAAATTGAAATAATCTGAAATCTCCTGAATGGTCATATCGGTAGACTTTAGCAAAGCCTTTGCCTTTAATATCAACGATTCCGTAATCCATTCGTTCACCGATTTATGTGTCAGACTCTTTATTTTTATAGACAAGTATTTGGGAGATAAACAAAGCTTATTGGCATAGAACTCCACTTTCCTTTCTCTACCATAATAGGTATACATCAGATCAAAGAACTTTTTCTGAAAATCACTTTCCCTATAATACTTCTCCGGCTCTGGTAAGCAATACATCTGATATATCGAATAAAATTCATAAATATCAGCCAGCAACGAATATTGCAGTATTTCTTTGTGAAACATATAGTCGCTACATTCGAGTTTCTTCTGAAGAGAGAAATAACGATCCAACAAGAGTTGAATACACTCATCATTCATCTTAAGGCAAGCTCTTTGCCTTAAGCTCCCCAAAATATTTGTCGAATCAAACTCTTTGATAAAATTGTCTGAAAATATCACATAGTATATTAGAAAATCTTCTGTCACCTCCTCCAGATGACATTGAAGAATGGTACCGGGTATTAAGACAATAACATGGTTTTGCTCGACATCATATTGATTCAGATTAATGTGTAGCTTCCCTTTGCCCCGCACGCAAATGCCAAAGAATATGGCATTGATTATGGTAGGATGCCCATATACATCCTCCGGTAAATCTTTGTCGGTATCAGAAACGACAAAATTATCACGAAGGAATTGCGTCTTCCCATTATTGAGAGTAGAAATATTAATAATTGGAATATCCGACTTTTTGCCCATCCTATTTTTTCTACAAATATGACTATTTATTATGTAAATTCAAAATAATACATAGAGAATCAATCCATTTGACTATTTAAACAAGAAATAGAACCATCTACTATTTAAAAAAAATACCGACTTTTGCAGCCAAATAATAGGTATGTTTTATTTAAAGTAAAAACGACATGAAACTCTTAATTAGATTGGCCATAATCGCCTCTTTGGGGATATTAATGGCAAATTGTTCCGACAAGAAAAGCGGAGAAACAACAAATGAAAAGGTCGCAGTAAAATCAATGACTGTAGAAAAAGGTCCAATTGCTCCAAGCGATTCGTATATTGGCAACGTTGTAGAATCTCAATCATCAACACTTAGTTTTGAGGTCCCTGGCAATATAAAGGAAGTATTAGTCAAAGAAGGACAGAAAGTAGCGAAAGGACAATTATTGGCTATACTGAACAAAGGCAATATAGCAAACAACTATTGGATTGCAGCTTCGACATTGAAACAGGCACAAGATAATTATAACAGAACGGCAATGCTCTACCAAAATAAAAGCATTCCCCAAATTCAATATGTAGATGCAAAGACTCAATTGAGCAAAGCTAAATACGCCGAACAAGCGGCAAAGAAAGATTTAAACGATTGCTATTTATACGCTCCGTTTTCCGGAATTATTGGAGAGCGCAGTATTGAACCCGGCATGAATATATCTGCCGGATATCCGATATTAAAACTATTAAAGACGAACATACTGGAAGTTAAGGTATCCATTCCCGAGAATAAGATAGAAAAGATACATGTCGGAAGCAAAGCAAAAATCACAATAAATGCGCTAAACAACGTGGCGATTCAAGGTTTTATCAGTCAAAAGGGAATCATTGGAAATGCTATGTCACACACGTACGAAATAAAGATCACACTGGTCAATCCATCTCCCAATATCATGCCGGGAATGCTATGCAATGTAGAAATGGTATCCAACAATACGCCGCACGCAATTGTAGTACCTGTTAATTGCATCCAACTATTCGAGGACAACAGCCAGTATGTATGGATCATCAATAGTCATCACACATACCTCAGAAAAGTTACCGTAGGGCACTTTGTAGAGAATGGGGTAATTATACGTAGTGGATTAAATATTGGAGACCGCATCGTTACCGAAGGATTTCAGAAAATAGGAGAAGGCTGCGAAGTCATCGATAAATAAAAAAACATATTCATCATGAAAAAGTTAGATATTATCGCCACCGCGATGAGGTATAGAAAGATAGTGATGCTGATAACCGGAATGTTAATCGTATTTGGCATTTGCGGATTATACTATATGCCCAAACAAGAGTTCCCAACATATACTATTCGCCAAGGATTGATCGTTGGTATATATCCCGGTGCTACAGCTCTTCAAGTAGATCAACAGCTTAGCAAACCTCTCGAGAACTTTCTTTTCAATTACAAAGAGATTAATAGAAAGAAGACATACGCTAAGTCCAAAGACGGCATCGTATACATGTTCGTTACGCTCAACAACAATGTCAATAATAAGAACGAGATATGGTCTAAGTTGAGACATGGGCTCAATGAATTCAAAAGCACTCTTCCATTGGGAGTACTCTCAATCATTGTGGATGATGATTTTGGCGAAACATCGGCCACGGTATTATCGTTGGAATCGAAGACAAAGACATACCGGCAATTGCATACTTATCTTGAGAATCTGGAAGATAGACTCCGCAAGGTGGACAAGATAGCCAATTTCCGAACCTATGGAATGCAGAAAGAACAAATATCTGTGAATCTCGACAAGGATAAAATGACTTCTTATGGCATCAACATGAATATGTTAGGCCAGAATTTATTCATGCACGGATTGATTACCTCAAGCGGCAATTTAAAATCGGCGAAGATAGAGATTCCGGTGCATATTTCAAAAACATACCAGACCGAAAGAAATATCGAGGAGCAGATCATTAAAATAGATCAACAGGGAAATATTATTCGACTAAAAGACATAGCAAAAGTTACTCGCGAATATCCGGAGCCCGATAACTATATAACCAACAACGGGGTAAAGTGTCTATTGCTTTCTATCGAGATGAGAGAGAATAACGACATTACAAGTTATGGCGAAGAGGTGAACAAGATTATAACGAAATTCGAGCTAACCCTGCCCAAAGACGTAAAGATATCGCGTATTACCGACCAGGCAAAGGTCGTAGACGACTCGGTCAACAGATTCTTATGGGAAATGATCATTGCCATTGCATCTGTCATACTAGTGACAATGATACTCATGCCATTCAGAGTGGCAAGTGTTGCTGCGGCATCCATCCCCATCACTATTTTCATCTCTTTGGGAATAATGTATGCAATAGGCATAGAGCTAAATACCGTAACACTTGCAGGACTCATCGTGGTATTGGGACTTATTGTGGACGACTGTATCGTTATAGTAGACGGATATATCGAAGAGATTGACCAAGGGATGTCGAGATGGCATGCTGCCATACAAAGTGCTAAGGTTTATTTCAAATCGCTGGTTACGGCAACACTCACCATCAGTATTACCTTTTTTCCGCTAATGATAACCTTTACGGGAGAACTGAAGGACTTTATCAAATCATTCCCATGGACCATTGCTATCACACTGTTTGTTTCGCTTGCAGTAGCCATGTTTATCATTCCATTTTTGCAATACGCCTTCATCAAAAAAGGATTAATAAAGACAGAAGACAGCCCCAAGAAGAAATCATTTCTTGAAAAACTTCAGTTGTTTTACAACAACATGCTGCCCCGATTATTCAAGCACCCTTATTGGGCCATATCATCAGGCGTCGCATCGATTGTACTGGCAGGGATTCTGTTCATGAATATTCCACAGCGTTTGATGCCCATTGCCGAACGAAATCAGTTTGTTGTTGAATTCTATCTACCGGAGGGCAGTCCGCTGAATGAGACCGCCAAGATATGCAACAGCATGGAGAAGATTCTCAGAAAAGACCAAAGAGTGGTGTCCATCACCTCGTTTATAGGTACGAGTTCGCCCCGCTTCCATTCGTCTTACGCGCCACATATACCCTCAAAGAATTTCGGACAGTTCATTGTAAACACTACGTCCAACAATGATACCGAAGATATACTAAATGAGTATTCGGACAAATATGCCAAACACTTTGCCAATGCATACGTACGTTTCAAACAAATAGACAACGAAGATGCTGCGGTACCTATCGAAGCTAGAATAACGAATGAAGATATACAAAAGTCCAAGGTATTTGCAGATTCGCTGGTTGCCAGACTCAAAACGATGGACGAAACAAGTTGGGTGCGTACAGATCTTGAAGGGACTGTTCCTTATGCAAAGATTGTGATGGATCCTATCAAAGCAAACCAACTAGGCATCAACGACACCTCTTTGGCAATGGATCTTGGTACTTCTCTAGATGGGTTTAACATCACTACTCTATGGGAAAACGATTATGATATAAATGTGAAATTAAAGCCAAGATGGAACAATAAAAAGACAACGGTAGAAGCACTGAAAGACGAATATATCTCGACAGAGATGGGCACATCGGTACCCCTCAAACAGATTGCACAGATATATCCGGCATGGCAATACGGACAAGTGGTGAGACGCAACGGAGATAGAACAATAAGCGTTATGGTCGATTTGAAAAGAAACATCAACGAAAACGATGCTTTCGAAAAGGCAGAGAAAATAATTAAATCGCTCTTGAGCCAAAAACAATTTCAATCGGTGTCCGTATCGTATGGAGGTATTGCAGAATCTGATGCCAAGACAATACCCGAAATATCTACCGGACTGCTCATTGCATTATTAATTATTTTCCTCGTATTGATATTCCACTACAAAAAGATAAGTCTTACAATACTGACCATCTTAGCCATACCTCTTTGTTTCTTCGGCGCGGTACTTGGTTTATGGATTACGAATGCCCAATTCAGCATCACGGCGATACTAGGAATCGTATGTCTATTTGGTATTGTTGTGAGAAATGCTGTTATTCTGATCGACTATGCTGAGAAGTTGAGGATAAAAGAAAAGATGACAGTCCGATCTGCAGCTATCGAAGCGGGGAAACGTAGAATGCGCCCCATATTCCTTACCTCGGCAGCAGCCTCAATGGGAGTAATACCTATGATCATTAGCAAAAGCCCACTTTGGAGCCCCATGGGAACGGTCATTTGCTTTGGAGCAATATTCTCGACCATCTTTATTACAACCATACTGCCCATTGCCTATTGGCTCATATTCAAGAAGATGAAGAACAATAAATAAACAGATTATATATGAAACTAAGAATAATAATCGCCATATTAGCCATCGCAATATCCGGCAATCTGTTTGCACAGAAAAAGTACACGCTTGATGATTGTAAGAAACTGACGGAGACACGCAACTTCAATCTCAAAAACAGCGAACTGGAGATACTATCGGCGGCTCAGACCAGTAAAGAAGCATATACCAAATACTTTCCGGAGATCAAAGGTTCTGCTTTCGGGTTCAACAATAGCCGCTCTGTTGTCTCGATGGATCTTGGAGGCATTCAAATAAATACCTTGAAATCGGGAGTGACCGGAGGTATTACTGCAATACAACCGATATACACAGGAGGTAATATATCGAATAGCAACAAACTGGCAAAACTTGGAGAAGAAGTAAGTAAATACCAAAGAGAGATCACAAAAAATGATGTACTGCTGGAAACAGAAAAGAGCTTCTGGCTACTAGCATCACTCATGGACAAACTGAAAACGATTCAGACAGTCGAAAATCATCTCAATGCCTTACTGAAGAAAGTAGAATCGGCGGTAGCAGCCGGAACAACAATCACCAATGATATACTCAAAGTGAAACTGAAAATAAATGAAACGACTGCATTAAAATCTAAGACAACAAATGCAATCACTCTCTGCAAGATGAACTTATGCCAGCAGATAGGACTATCGTTAGATTCGGTACAGACTTTTGAAATAACAGCACCCGATTTTGCAACCATCGAATCGCCGGCAGCATACTATGTGCTGCACGAATCTGTGATGTACGACAAACCGGAGTACAAGATGCTGGACAAGGGAGTAACAGCTAGCAAACTAGAAACAAAAATCAAACAGAGCCAATATCTACCGACCGTATCTGTGGGCGCCAACTACGGATACGACAACTTCAGCGATCACAATCACATGAATGGAATCGTATTTGCCACAGTCAGCATTCCTCTTTCCGATTTCTGGGGAGGATCGTATGCAATGAAGAAGCAAAAGATTAAAGAACAAATAGCCTACAATAAATATGAACAAGGAAAACAATTATTACTACTAGAAATGAAACAGGCACAAAATGACTTTGACGAGTCGTACCGACAAGTTAATATTGCCAAATCGGCTATCGCGCAATCGATAGAAAATCTTCGACTCTATAATAACTATTTAACGGCAGGAACCACTGAAATTTCACAGGTTCTGGATGCCGAGAGCATGCTGAGTCAAAGTCAAAACAACTACACAGACGCCTGTATCAACTATTACATCTATAAGGCAAAATATCTTCAAGTGACGAACAACCACCGTACATCCAATCGATGAAACGCCGTCGGTTATTTGTTCTTCAAAGTGCCTTATGTGCCCAACAATAGTTCCATCTTCAAATACTTGGAAATACTTAAGGGCATAAGGATGAAAACTAACATACGAAACTTGCGACGCCCCCGCCCGCGGGGGGGCGGGTGTTTCTCTTGTTTTTTTTTTTTCCTCCCCCCCCGGCGCC
>Ga0183101_1000621_pt2 | contig 14285 bp, 17 predicted proteins | sample Biomet3_FD_127790 | JGI IMG/M metagenome (GOLD analysis project Ga0183101, IMG submission 127790) | Microbial communities from bioreactor (seeded with sewage sludge) at LBNL, California, USA - Biofuel metagenome 3 | ecosystem: Engineered > Bioreactor > Anaerobic > Unclassified ... | reverse complement strand
TTTACGAGGGAGATTCCATGGAAATAATTAAGGTTGATAATGGGGTGGTTGTTAAAAAATATATTAAAGGATGCATTTTTTGTGGAAGTGATAAAGATGTTGTTGAATTTAATGGAGCAGTTGTTTGCGATGGATGCAGAAAGGCTTTAGGGCATGATTAAACCAGTTGAACTTATCTAGGAGCGTGCAGTCGTTATCTTCTACTTAAAGAATGGGAGGTACGGATGCTAGCTATCGGATAAAAATCTAAGAGATGCACTTTTAAGACATTGCAGTGGTGTCGTGAAACACGACATAGGGGTAGTAACAGGAAAAAGGAAAGATTGAACGTGTGCTATCCAAAATGTAGAAATGAGTTCAATACCGGAATTAGATGTATACTGCCTAACTGCAAAATCCGAATTGCCAGGTGAATAAAATACTTATTGACAAAATAATCTATTATATTTATTATTATAGATAAATAAACTCTGCAATATCTTTTAGGAGGTTTTAATTTGAAATATACAAAAGCAACAAATTATGCTCTACATACAATTGTATATATGATGGAAAATGCGAAAAGTGAAAAGCTAAGCGTAAGTGCTCTAGCGGAACACTTTAATTTATCTACTACATATCTTTCGAAAATTTTAACTCAGCTGGTAAAAGCTGATTTAATTGAGTCAACTCCAGGTGCAAATGGAGGTTACGTTTTGCGTAAAGACATGAAGTCTATTTCTTTTATGGATGTTATTAAGGCCACTGAAGGAACTGGCTCATTATTTGTTTGCAATTTAAATGAAAATAGCAAATGTTTGATTGAAAAAGTAATGTCAGAAGCTGAAAATGTACTAGAAAATTATCTAGAAGATAAAAAACTATATGATCTGACTCAAAATAAGTCAAACTGCAAAACCAACAAAGAATAAATATTTACCCATTAATATATGGGTTTTTATATTTGAATTGCAGATATTATATATCTTTAATATATCTAAAGGAGAAATTACATAATGGACAAAATACAAGAACTTGAACAAAAACCTATTGGAAAATTACTTATACAATATTCAGTTCCAACAGTACTCAGTTTATTGATTAATTCACTTTATATAGTAATCGATCGGATGTTTATAGGAAATATATCAGAAGTCGGAACTCTAGCCTTAACTGGAATTGGCCTTACAATGCCAATTACTACAATAGTAGTAGCTTTATCTGCTCTCATATCAATGGGGGCCAGCTCTAATATCTCTATAAAACTCGGAGAAGGCAATAAAGAAGAAGCTGAAAATTTTGCAGGAAATGCACTATCTCTAAGCATTGTTTTAGGGCTTTTGGTCACTAGTCTCTATATGATATTTCAAAATTCAATATTAGGATGGCTCGGTATAAACGGTGAAGTATTATCTTATACTAAAGATTTTATTACAATCATCATGGCTGGTACCGTATTTAATATGCTGGGATTTTGTCTGCCTTTTATCGTTCGTTCTGATGGAAATCCTATATTTTCAGCTGCTATTACAATTACAGGGTGCATTCTTAATATATTACTTGATGCCTTATTTATATATGTATTTCACATGGGAATAAAAGGTGCAGCTATTGCTACTGTCATTGCTCAATTTACTACCGTGATTCTTGGACTTTATTATTTCATGAAATTAAAAAATACTTTGATACTTAAAAAGATCAATTTCAAATTACATATTTCAATTGTAAAAGCTATTTTCTTAATTGGGTTAGTTCCATTTTCTAATCAATTATCCGTAAGTGTTGCACAAATTGTAAGCAATTATTCCTTAAATTTATATGGTGGAGAACTAGCAATTGGCGCAATGACTGTACTAAACTCTATTACAATATTATTTTTGATGCCAGTTTATGGAATAGCTCAAGGCTTCCAACCCATTATCGGTTATAATTATGCAAAAAAGAACTATGGCAGAACCCTGAAGACTCTTGCCCTTGCTGTTTTGTTTAGTACTGGATTCTTGGCAGTTAGTGCTATAATTATGCAGCTATTTCCCAAATTCGCTGTTAGTCTTTTTACGCAGAACCCTGAACTTGTGAATATTTCTATAAATGGCTTAAAAAAATATACAGTGCTTATCTTTCTTATTTCCATTCCTACCTTTGGCTCTGGCTTCATGATGCTAACAGGTAAACCTAAAACTGCCGTAATATTAAGTATATCAAGGCAATCAGTGATATTAGCACTAACTATATTTTTCTTACCAAAGGTAATTGGTCAAGACGGACTATGGTTCGCTCAACCTATAACAGACCTTTTATCTAGCATTATCACAATTATATTATTCATAAAAGGATATAGCGATATTTTATACAAAAAAAAACATCAACAAAGGTATAAGAAAGACAATATCCAGGATACTTTAGTTAAGTGAATTTTTATCAATTTACTTAAGCTTTCATATAAAAATTAGAAGTAAAGAAAAAATGGAGATTTATCCTTGTAATTAGGACAAACCTCCATTTTTATATTCAAAAACTAAGTCTAAGCTACCTCAAATTTGGTAACTTGTCTTTGAGTAACTTGAGCACCAGATTTCTTAACTAAATCACCAGAATCAGTCTTGAAAACATTTTTAGAAATTACAGTGTCCATAAGCGCGTTAACCTCATCTTTTGTAAGAGTAGGTTTAACTCCAGAAACACTTAAAGTACTTTTTTCACCGGCTACAGTTAAAAAAGTCATAGATAAAGAATATTCCATTTAATTTACCTCCAATCTTTTTTTAGAATAAGATCCTAAGCATTTGCTAAGCTAGAAGATTCATTAATAAAGTAATCTCTAGTATTAGCTTCCATAACACCTTTGATTGCATCTGCAACAGCATAAACATTTTCAGGTGTCGCATCTGTTTTTATACCTGAGAAAGTTTTCTTGGTATAAATTGGATCGCCGGCCTTGTCTAGAGCTTTTTGAACTTCAATACTGAGAGAAACAGAGTCAATAGTTTTAGTTACAGCCATAGTTTTAACCTCCTTTATTTCGTTTTCATAAAGGATATATGTATAAATTTTAGTCATTACATAAATAGATGAAAATAATTTGTTTTCTTATTTAAGAAAAGAACTAAAACAGATTATAGGTATTGAAAGGATGAATATGAAAAGTGAATGTTTCAGTTTATAATTTTTTAAGAAAAATAAACCTTGCATAGGTAGTGTAATAAATAAATTCTATTTTTGTTATTATTTTTGAAGGCTATAGCTTGAAATTATGGTTAATATATTGTTGTAAAGAAATATAGGCAAAAGGAGGAATAATAATATGGCATCAAATAGTAGTGGAAGAAATACAGTTTTAGTACCAGAAGCAAAACAAGGATTACAAAGATTAAAAACTGAAGCAGCTTCAGAAATTGGATTAAGTGATTATGAAAACATTGATAAAGGGAACCTTTCTTCAAGAGACAATGGTAGAATTGGTGGAGAAATGGTGAAAAGAATGATAGAAAGCTACGAACAAGAGCTTTAAATAATAGTGAATGCACCAAATCTGTTTTTGGTGCATTTATAGTTTATGGCTAGATCTAGGTATATTTTATAGACTTTGTTTGTTAAAGAATTTAAATAGACATACTAAATAAATATTAACTTCATTATACATTTTAAGTTTATCCTTTCTGAATAGAACTTAATATAACACCTATGATGACAATAACTCCTCCTAATATTTGTACGGTAGATACACTTTCATGTAAGATTAATATTGAAAATATCAAACCTAAAACAGGAACTAGATTCATAAGAGACACTGAAATACTAGCAGAGAGTTTTCTGAGTCCTAAATTATATAATAGAAATGCAACAATAGAGCAGCCTACACTTAGATAGATCAATGCGCTTGCTGAAGTCATGGTAGGCATTCTCCATGTTTTACCCTCGATGATGACAAATGGCAAAAAGAAGATGAAGCCTGCTAGCATTTGATAATATGTTAACGTCATTGCAGAATATTTATTTGTCAAATCTCTCGTAATAAAGTTGTAGAATGCCCATACAATTCCGGCTCCTATTAGAATTATATTTCCTAACATAGATTTAGAATTACCATCTACATTGATTTGAGTTAGAACTGCAACACCAATGATAGCGAGTATAATTCCAAGTACCTTTTTTACATTGGGTTTTGAATGATAAATAAAAAATTCTAGTAATGTTGTAACAGCAGGAAAAGAAGCTACTATTAAAGCAGAATTTGAAGAAGATGTCATACTAACCCCAATGTTTTCTATTGCAAAATAAAGTGTAATCCCCAAAAATCCACTTAATGCAATACGCATACGATCTTCCTTTTGTATTTGTTCATTATTTGATGTGATTTTCCTCATGAACCAAAAGAGAATCACAGCAAAAAGAGTTCTAACTGCAACGAGTTGAATAGGAGCAAAAGTTTCATAAGCTAATTTTGTTGCAATAAAAGATGCACTCCATAATACAACAGCCCCAGTACTAGCCAAGTAATAGTAAGATAAAGTTCCATTTTGTATATTTGTTTTTTGATTATCTAGTAATGATTTGGCCTTTAACATAGAAATATATATCCCCCTTTTAATTTAGTGACTACTATTGTAACTACTTGTGATTACAATATCAGTTTTAGTTGATTGTGTCAATAGATTTAGTTATAATATTAGTTACTAAAGTAGCGACTAATATTATTGGAGGATTTATGGAAGATAACATTTTAGAAGTATTAAAAAATTTAAATTTTACAGAATATGAAGCAAAAGCATACCTTACATTATTAGAAGAATCACCATTAACAGGCTATGCAGTAGCAAAAAATTCAGGTGTGCCACGTTCAAAAATATATGAGGTTTTAGATAGTCTTGCTATGCGTGGAGATATTTTAATTAGCCATGGAAATACACAACAGTATGTTCCAATTCCAGCAAAAGAACTTATTAAAAATCGTCGGATAAAAGCTGAAGAAAATTTTAAACTTGCAGAAACATCTTTAGAACAATATAATCAATCTTCAAAGAATCGTGAGAATATCTGGAATATAACTGGTCATGACGAAATACTTGATAAAGTAAAAGAATGCATCCTCTCAGCAAAACATAGAATTTTGCTTGAACTTTGGAAAGAGGAATTCAAGGAATTAGAATCTGAATTAAAAAAGGCAGCTGACAAAGAAGTAATAGTAACTATTATTTCTTATGGAGAAATAGTAGCTGATTTTGCGAATGTTTACTTACATGATATGAGTGCAGAAATTACCGATGAATACGGAGGGCGTTGGATTGTAGCTAGTGCTGATAATTCAGAAGTTGTAGCGGGTATTGTATCACTCGGTAAAGATAGCAGGGCAGCATGGACAATGCATCAAGGATTGGTTATGCCTATAACAGAAGTTATGATTCATGATCTGTATATTATGGAAATCATGGAGAAGCATAGAGAATTATTAGAAGAAAGTTTTGGAAAAAATCTTATTGAACTTCGTAAGAAATTTTCTATATACCAGGATTTAAAAAAACATTATGTATAATTAATTTATGAAATCATAATAGTTTATTTTAAAAACTAGGTCGGAAAAATAGAAAAAACACTAACAATTTAGATACCTAAATGCTGGTGCTTTCTAACTTGATGACCAATAGGAGAATCGAACCTCTGAATGGTATTTTAATACTTTTGATACTATGCCAAGGGAGTTATATGGTGTTACAATGCTCTATGGGTGTGAAGCAAATATTCTTGATGAAAGCGGTAATATAGATTTGTCAATTGAAAAGCAAGAAAAGCTTGATATTATTATAGGAAGTCTACATGATCCAGTTGTAGAAATAGGAAAGAGTCTTGAAATTTATACAAAGATGTTTTTAAAAGCAATAGATAATCCAAACCTACATATTTTAGGTCATATAGGAAATCCAAAGTTGCATATATATGAAGAGGAGATTGTAAAAAAGGCAAAAGATAAGAATATATTAATAGAAATAAATAATAAATCATTTTCGGTAAAGAGAAAATGATGTGATGTAATTTGCAAAAAGATTGCATTGCTTTGCAAAGAATTAAGAAGAAAATGCCAATATATTTTTTGGTTATCTTGGTATTTTGTAAAAATTAATGATATTAATGGAAAAAGTTTGGATTAGTAAAAATAAGTTTATGATATAATTAGGTAAATTTATAAAAAATTAAGATAATAGATGAAATATTTTGGCGAAAGTTATAAACTATGAATAAGCGTATAATTTTTTGTTTAAATAAGTTATAAGGGGAATGATTTTAATGATAAAAGGGATAAAGCTAAAAGTATTGTTGCCATTAATATCAATAAGTTTGTTTTTTATTGTGTTTATGGCAATACAATTTAACTCTACAAGTAATAATTTAAAAAAGGTACGGGAAATGAATAATAAATATTTTTATACAAGCACTAAAGCTGATGAACTAAAATTAGATGTTGTACAAGTCCAGCAATTCCTTACAGATATTAGCGCGACAAGAGGCGCAAAAGGCTTTGATGATGGTTTTGATGATGCAGAAAAATTTGCTAAGGATCTAGAAAGTGTTTTGAGTGATCTTAAAGAAAAAAATCCAGAAAGTGCAAGTGAATTAGATAATATACAAAAAAGTTTTGAACCTTATTATGAAACAGGAAAGAAAATGGCGCAAGCTTACATAGACGGTGGGCCTGAAAAAGGAAATTTATCTATGGAAGAATTTGATTCTACTTCAGAAAAGATTAATGAGGAAGTTGATAAATTTAACGAAGCGGCAGCAAAAAACATTGAAATATCTATAAGTAGTATAGAAAATGATATAAGAAATACAATAATTTTAATGGGGATATCTGTTCTAGCCTTGGTAATAATATTTGTTATAACTTGGAGATATATATCTAAAAATATTGTTACACCAATAACTACTATGCTTTCAAAACTTAATGAAATGTCTAATAATGGCGGAGATTTAACTCAAAGGATTGATTTTCATAGCAATGATGAGATTGGTGAAATGGCAAAAAGTTTTAATTTAATGCAGGAGTCTTTTAGGCAGATTATCAATGTCGTTATTAATGAATCAAGAAATGTTGAAAATAAAGTTGAAAAAACTAATGAAAATATAGGTAAGTTATCTGGATTAATCGAAAATGTTTATACTACAACAGAAGAATTATCAAGTGGTATGGAGGAGACAGCAGCGTCAACAGAAGAAATGGGTAATACTACATATTTAATTAACTCAGATATGATGGGAATTGCACAAAAGGCAAAAAGTGAAGCTGAGAATTCGAAGCTTATAAATGAGAGAGCTAATGAACTTAAAAATAAAGCTGTTAATTCTATGGAGAATGCTCAAAAGATTAATTTACAAACTCAAAGTAAATTATTAGAAGCTATTGAAAAAGCTAAAGAAGTAGAAAAGATAAAGGCCTTATCAGAAGCTATTTTAGAAATTGCCTCTCAAACAAATTTATTAGCATTAAATGCATCAATAGAGGCTCAAAGAGCAGGTGAAGCAGGCAAAGGTTTTTCAGTAGTGGCAGAAGAAATTAGAAATCTTGCAGAAGATTCTAAAAAAACTGTATCAGAAATAAGTAATATTAGTAATATTATTATGGGAATAGTAGACAACTTAGTTTCTACTTCTCAAGATATGATAAAATTTATTAATGTTGATGTGATAAATGATTATGAGATGATTGTTAAAACAGGAGAGCAGTATAGTAAGGATGCAGCTATGGTTTATGATATGACAACAGAATTTAGCAATAAATCTAACAGTATTATGGATTCTATGCTTAGAGTTGCGGATGCAGTAAAACAAATAAATGATTCAAATACTGAATTAGCTGATGGAACCAATAATATTGCAGAAAATATGAATACTATATCTGAAAGTTCAGGAAATGTTGTTGAATTAATTAAGGAAGTTAATGTAAGCACTAATAAGCTAGTTAATATGGTTAATAATTTTAAGGTATAGCTATGATTATTAAAAAGAAATAAGTGCATAAAGAAAAAACAAATGAATTTAGGCGGTTTTTAAAAACATTTCTTGATAGTAAATTGTTGTGTCATAATTAAAGTTTTCAAGGATGAATATAAGAAGGAGGAAGAGTTATGTCAAATAACGTAAAAGAGAGAAGAATAATTTTAGATTTAGCAACTACTTTAGATGGCTTTATTGAAGGGAAAAACGGAGAAGTTGATTGGTGCATTATGGACGCTGATATGGGATTCACTAATTTCTTAAATGAAATTGACACTATTTTATATGGTAGAAAGAGTTACGATTTATGGGGACAATATATTCCACAAGATGAAGATTCAGATGATGAAAAAGAAGTTTGGAAATTAATTCATAGTAAAGAGAAATACGTGTTTTCCAGAACACAAATAGCTACTAATAATCAAGCAATATTTATAAATGAAAATATTCTTGAAGAAGTAAATAAATTGAAGAATAAGCCAGGTAAAGACATTTGGCTATATGGAGGTGCAAGTCTCATTACAACCTTTATAAATTTAGGGCTTGTTGATGAATTTAGATTATCTATTCACCCTGTTATTTTGGGAGAAGGAAAACCGTTGTTTAGTGATATAAAACAGAGATTGAATTTAAAAATGGTCAACACCAGAACGTTCTCTTCTGGCGTTGTACAATTAATCTATCATTGGAATGGTAATTAATTTTTAACAGAAATCTCTGTATCAATAGCTACTCCAAGCTTAGCGGATATTATGGTATTTAATTTATTGATTGAGCTTGATAAGCTAACAATTTGTTTCTCTAAACGAATTAGCAAATAGGCAGATACCGCTACTGGAAAGCCATTATTAACAATAAGGTTAATTAACTCATTTACTTCCATAAATCCATCACCTCCTATAAGGGATATATGATATAAAACGTATTATTTCACGTTAGAAAACAAATAGTACATAAAACTAAAATATATACATTGCATAAATAATTCTTCATGATAATTCTAAAAATATTGCAAGAATTTTAGCTAAATGCCAGGGATGTAGCCTAAAATGCATTTGCGATAGAATAGATCAAGTTATTGAAGATTATGTGGAGAAAACTACAGAGATCGTAAATGATTTTAGTTTTGAATAGGTAAATGAAATATTGGTATTATAATAAAGATAACAGCTCTAAGGATTAACCTTAGAGCTGTTAGACTTTTATGCTTAATAATACAATGAAATATTATTAAGGATTTTCATTAAAATGTTTTTCTTTTTTTGAATAGCAGTAGAGTAGCACATATTTTTAAAATAGGCATATTCCTTTACAGTGTAATTTTTGTAGAATACAAAATCTATAAGTTCAACTTCCTCTTTATTTAAATTCTCAAGGGCTAATTTTAAATCCTCATAGTCGCACATCTCACATAATGAAGTTTCAGTTGAGATCTCAAGTTCTGGAAAATTATTTTCTACATCATCATGTAAGCTTAATGCATCACTACCTTCAGTAGATCTTCTGGTTCTAGTTCTTTTTATTAGATCATTCATATTATTTTTAATGGCATTAGTAGCATAGGCAACGAATCTATGCTTTTCTAAATTATACTTGGAAACAGACTTGAAAAGTGAATGGTAACATTCCTGTATAATATCATGGAAATTATACCTATCAATGAAAGTCCTTTTAGAAATACTATAAATCAAAGGCCTAAATTCATAAGCTAATTTTTCTTTTGCGTCTTCATCATTATTCTTACATCTGGTAACTAAAGTTTCAACATAATCAAAATCCATATAAACCTCCATCTTCAATATAAGAGTTACGAATAAAAGTAATTATTTTACATATATTGTGTTTTGTGTTAAATTTACCTCTACATATAGTATATATGGTTAAGTTACATATAACTTATATAGAAAAGTAATATTGAGAAAAAAATTTTTATAAGGAAACTTAGACTCATAATGATATATAACTTATGCTGAATTAGGTAGGCTATCATTATTTGCTTCTAGAATAGAGTAGAGTTATTAGAATATTGATAATCGTTATGACAGGTATTATAAATGTAAGAGTTATAGAATTTTATTAATCTAAATTATTCAAGGATTGATAGGAATTTGAAAGATAAATGAAACTTCAATTATGTCTATAATGGGAAGTTGAAACGAATATGTAATGGTTTCCTTTAAATGCAGTTTTTAAACAAATCGTTGTATCACCAATAATTCATTAAGTATAATTGAGCAAAAACTTTAATGTAATCGAGAACATATATTAATAAAAAAAGTTTTTTAATATTTAGAACAAATTTTGCTTACGAAAGCTAATGAAACATTGCTACAATTACGAAGCAAGTATTTCATTTGAAAAAATAAGTAATGTAAAAGGAGTGATTACAATGGATTCGAAAATTGAGATAAATAAATCAAAATCAACGGCTATGACTATTTAATCTATGGCAGAATGCGCTATTTTGATTAGTTTGAGTGAGAAGAAGGGGGAATACCTAAGGGAAATTGGAGAACAAATTAAGCTAATAATTAATCAATAAGACTGAGTTAAATTTTAACATAATTATTGGTGTTACATTTTTATGTGATCAATTATTTAGATCGGTTTAATTTATGGAGGGAACTATGAATAAAAAATATAAGTTAGAAAGTAATCAAGGAATAAATTTTATAAGTATTATTGCTATATTAGTAGCAAGTGCCTTTGTGGCAACTTTTAATGAAACTATACTTAATGTTGCATTATCTGCAATTATGAAAGACATGAATGTATCTGCTGGAACTGTTCAATGGCTTGTTACAGCTTATATGACAGTAGCAGCGGTAATGGTACCTGTTACAGCGTTTCTTATTCAGTCATTTAAAACAAGAAAATTATTTTTAAGTGCAATGGGATTATTGCTTATTGGAACAATATGTGCGGCATTTTCAAATTCTTTTGCGATGTTATTGATTTCAAGAATGATACAATCATCAGGTACGGGAATGATAATACCAATTATGATGAATACCATATTATTAGTAGCACCAAAAGAAAAACTAGGAATATCAATGGCAATATGTGTGCCAGCAATTTTATTAGGCCCTGCATTTGGTCCAACAGTATCAGGAATTATATTACAATATTTTAGCTGGCATGCTTTATTTATAATGTTAATACCAATTGTAGGCATACTTATGATTATAGGAACACTATTCTTAGTTAATGTAGGAGAATTAACTAAGCCTAAGATGGATTATTTATCTATTATTTTATCGACAATTGGAGTCGGAACAATAATATATGCTATAAGCAGTATAAGTGAAGGCAATATTAGGATAACTTTAATAAGCTTTATAATAGGTATTATTTGTTTGATATTATTTATAAAACGACAAAATGCTTTAAAAGAACCAATGCTAAATTTATCTCCGTTTAAATATCCTAAATTTGTAATAGGAACAATTTTAGTAATGATAGCAATGATGGTTACTTTTACTATGAGTATAATGTTACCAATGTATATGGAAGGAGCTCTTGGAAAAACAAGTTCTGTAGCAGGGTTAGCGTTATTACCAGCTGTAATTTGCGCTGGACTAGCAGCACCTGTAGGAGGGAAAATTTACGATAAATTTGGTGTGAAGTTTTTAATACCATTAGGAACAGGAATAGTAACTGTATTTGTATTTTTAATATCTTTATCTAAAAGTGATACATCATTAGTGCATTTAGTAATAATCTATATATGCATGAGCGTGGGAGTTGGATTATTTATGTCTCCTTCTCAAACTCATGGCTTGAATCAATTACCAAAAGAATATTATCCTCATGGAGTAGCAATAGTAAATACGCTTCAACAGGTTTCTGCTGCTATAGGGTCATCACTTTTTATTGGAATAATGTCAGCAGCTCAAATTAATGCATTAGAAGTGCACCATGCAACTAATGAAGTTGCAATAGCAACAGGATTTTCAACTGCAACATTGATAGTTTGTGGATTTGCATTTATGGGATTAATTTTATCTTTTTTCTTTGGGAGAAATATATCACAAGTCAAAGATAAAGAACAAGTAGGATGCACAACGAGATAAGTCAAAAAAAAGCCGCTAGCCGGTTTAATACTACATCAATACCGTAATATAATAGTTGTTTATCCGTGCATATAGCCTGTAAATAAGGAATCAAATATATGGTTATAGTATGTCATTTAAGTCACTTAGATGAAAGAAAGCGATATATGAGTTAAAATGTATTGTCACTTGCTATTGACACGGACAACTATATCGTAAATAAAATACAGTTTCTCATTATTAATACAATTAGTATTAAGGGAGTGTCGCAAAATGATTAAAATTTAATCATTTTGCGACACTCCCTTTTTATGTATCTGATAATTGAATTTTCTAATTATGCATTATAGTGAAAATGTTTCAGTTTCACCGTTGATAGAATAAATAGAAGCTGTTCCTTTAGTGAAGTATAAAACAGCAAAAATCCCGTCATCAAGACTGTACATGCGTTTTAAAGATGGATATGCTTCTAGTGCAAATTCCTTTACTTCACGTCTATCATCATTTGCAACTTCTCCAGCAACACGAATCCATTGACCTTTTTTGTTCATAGTAGAGATTTCAACCTTTGGGTTTTGTAACATTTGATTAAAACAATCTTTTTTGTTGTTAGTAACAATATATAATTTTTCTTCATATTCAAAAACAGCGCCAAATGGTCTTACTCTTGGCTGATCACCCTCAGTAGTGGCTAAGTAAAAAGTACCGCTCTCTTTTAAAAATTCCAATGCTTTTTTCATAATGATTACTCCTCCTATATCTGTATGTCAAAATTGATTATGCAATAATGATAACATGTATAGTATAAACACCACTTTACAATAAAATTAACTGACTCCGTCATGCGAAGCAATAAAATCTATTACATCTTTAGCAGTTGATATATTTTTTGCTAATTGTAGTGTTTTAAGCAATTTATCAAAAATTAATTCTTTAGCGATACACTCTGACAAATAGTATTTTATCTCTTGTGGACTTGCAAACTTATATTGCGAAAGATTACTATTTATAAAAGGTAGTAAGATACAGAGACTATAGGTTACCCCTAGCAAATTGACATACTTTTCTATAGCCTCTTTGCTCCTTACCATATAATTCCCGAAGGACCAAAAAGTTTTTTGTTGATAAAAAATAACTTCTATATTCCAACGTATTTTATAGATATTAAATGTAGTTTTCTTTAATTCGTTTCCATCTTTATTGGATATGCTCTCAAAACTTTTTATGTTATCTGGATTTATAGTACTCATATATAATCTGATAGAAGAAAATTTATCTATATCCGTCGTGGTAACTGTTATATACACAATATCGTCGGTTATATTAACCTTTGCTTTGGTATGTGATATATAAAATTTTCCTTCTTCAGTATATTTAAGGTTATGGTAATCTATTTTAGCACCTTTTTTCCTTGGTCGGCCTCTTTTGCCACTGCGTGGTTGGACATTAATGTCAAACATGGCTGTATCACTACGCAAAGCACCAATTACATCAATATTTTCAAACTGTTTGATTACTTTTAAAAATGGTGCTTTAGTATACCAACTATCGCAAGTAACTATAACTTGATAATCTGCTAAAGTAGGGGCTACGGAAGATACCATATTGGCTGCTAATTCTAATTTGCTTTTAGTCTTATCATATAATTTATATTGTATTGGTATCTTTATATAATGAAATTTTTGATTATATAATATTGGAATGGCTATTGCTAAAGAAACAAAGCAATGTCCACTTAAATATGAAGAACCATTTTTATTAGTATGATCAAACAATTTACTATAACAATCAAATTTTGTTCCGAATTTACTTTGAAGAGTATCATCTATAATCAGATAGATAGTAACATGATTCTTTAATTCGTTTGGAATAAACTTTAAGCAAATACCAAGAGTAGCTATCGCTAACTCGCTTATATTAAAATTTTTCTCTGATAAGAAATAGTAAAATCTATTTAGGCAGATATTCCAATGCTTTTTTATGAACTTATCATAGATTAATTTTATAGATCTAATTTCTTGCATATACAACATTGCGATTATGACAATCTGGAAGTTGTGAAAACTTCTTTTATAAAAAACAGTTTTATATGCATTTAAATATTTCGTTATTGAATTAATTATGGATTGATTGTTAATACTAACCATAGAGCCAAACACCGTCCTGTAAAGATTATTTGTGTGGTTATGATTAGTTTGTACAGAAATCGGAGTTTGGTTCATTGTATTTTATGGGATTTCTTTTTAATTACTTGTAAAGTGGTGT